>MDSZ01029481.1_pt1 | contig 49105 bp, 39 predicted proteins | sample 811201 | NCBI WGS metagenome assembly MDSZ01 (sample SAMN05326647, study PRJNA326480) | marine metagenome | isolation source: seawater | place: Indian Ocean: North | collected 2010 | reverse complement strand
TTTACAGTCGTTTGCTCAAGGACCGAATTGTTTTCCTTGGAACGCAAGTGAATGATGAAGTGGCCAATGCAATTGTTGCACAGATGCTCTTTTTACAGTCGGATGATGCAAAGGCAGATATCCACCTGTATATAAACTCTCCGGGCGGTAGCGTGACGGCAGGATTAGCAATATACGACACCATGCAATTTGTGACATGTGATGTTGCAACCTATTGCATTGGGCAGGCAGCTTCGATGGGTGCCGTATTGTTGACGGCTGGTGCAAAAGGCAAGCGCAGGGCATTGCCTAATGCGAGAATTATGATCCACCAGCCTCTTGCAGGCATGGAGGGTACAGCAGAAGAAATCATGATTCACGCGAAGGAATTTCGAAATGTGAAGCACAAGCTGAATAACATTCTTTTGAAACATACCGGTCATCCACTTGAAAAAATCGAAAATGATACGGATCGCGATCGTTTTATGTCGGCAGAGGAGTCAAAGGACTATCGTCTTATTGATGAAGTGATTGAGCATATGCCAGCACTGAAAGGTACATCGTAGGAACAGGGCGTTGGCCCCAATAATAAGGTTTTAGGTGGCAATGAGGCGCAAGGAGGCGCATCATGAGGCGTTACCAAATTTTTACAGTGAGTTGCTTAGCAGTTGTTGCTTTTTTGACAACTGTTGGTTGTAGAAGTGACTTCAACCAGCAGCTTCTTGAGCGTGAGCTGCGGCTGCAGGAAGATCAGATCTATCACCTGCAAGATGAGTTGTACGACAAATGTTCTAGGCTGGATCTGGTTGCTGCAGAGAACTTATCGTTGAAGAAGCAGTTAGGCATTGCAGACTTCCCGGAAAGCTCGGGTCGGCCTACACCTGTACAATCGTCAGCGTCTGGTATGAAAAGTGTAGATCCTCCTGCACTTGCCCCACCATTAATTGAGGATTTGCCACCCCCACCTCGTTCAAATGGAACAACGGAACAGGGACTGAGTTTTGGCGTCCCCGAAACCAGTGAAGACTCTATAAGTACAGAAACACCGGTTTTAGAGGGAGTGCCTCCCTTACCAATGAAAGAGGGTACATCACCAAATGACATCAACGGCACCTCTGGCAATGTCACAGAAACAGATGAATCGATGGTCAAACAACTCTCGTATGACCAAAGTGTAGTTGCGGGTTCAACGGTATCGCATCTTGTATTGAATCGAGAAAAAACAGAATGTCTCGATAGCGATCACGATGGAATCAGTGAAGCACTCACTATCGTTTTTGAGCCCCGCGACAAGGATGAACGACTTGTAAGCACGGTTGGAGATGTTTCAATCGCTGTGTATGCTCCATCGGCATCGACAACGGCCTTTGATTCAGCTGGTGAGGGAAATCGCATCGCTCTCTGGGAAATACCTGCTAATGAGGCGGCGCGACATTTTCGTCGTACATCAGAGCATCGCGGATTGCATTTTGTAAGGCCATGGGAGCATGCTCTACCAAACGCCGATCACGTACGAGTGTTCGTACGCATGACAACGTTTGAAGGAGAAGTCTTCGAAACTCAGGGAACAGTGGAAACCCGCTAAAGTCGACTTGTGTCGATTAAAGCCCCTTGTTCTCTAAAAAATTGAGAAGGTCTGCGACGCGGTTTGAATAACCCCATTCGTTGTCATACCAACTTACAACCTTCACAAAGTTTCCGAGACCGATAGTATCCACAGCAGAGAAAATGGAGCTATGAGGATCACCACGCATATCTGTTGAAACAAGTGGCTTATCTGTGTACCGGAGGATGCCCTTCAAGGGACCGTCTGCAGCTTTTTTCATAGCAGCATTGATGTCCTCTGGAGGAGCATCTTTATTCAGTATGGCCGTAAAATCTACGACACTGACCGTTGGTGTCGGAACACGGAAGGCCATGCCAGTAAACTTGCCCTGTAGTTCAGGGATCACAAGGCCGACTGCCTTTGCAGCTCCTGTGCCACTTGGAACGATATTGAGAGCAGCAGCACGCGCATCACGAAGATCTTTTGCTGCCGTATCAACAGTCCGTTGTGAATTTGTGTACGCATGTACGGTTGTGAGAAGACCACGATCAATTCCGTATGTCTCATGCAGTACTTTTGCGACTGGTGCTAAACCATTGGTAGTACATGAAGCATTCGAAATCACATGATGTTTCGAGGGGTCATATGCAGAATCATTAACACCCAGAACCATTGTGAGGTCTTCATTTTTTGCTGGAGCGGATATGACGACTTTCTTCACACTGTCACGTTTATGTGCGACAGCTTTTGTTGCATCAGTGAAGAAGCCAGTGCTTTCAACAACGATTTGAACATCTTCCGAAGACCATGGAATGGAACCAGGATCTCTCTCTGCAGATACCTTGATCTTTTTTCCGTCTACAACAAGATCATTTCCATCATATCCAACGTCACCTTTGAAGGGTCCGTAGTTTGAATCAAATTCCAGAAGATGCGCATTTGTTTTGGCATCAGTGAGATCGTTCAGGGCAACAACCTGTACATCCCCGTTGAGACCGTATTTCTCATAGATAGCGCGGAAGGTGAGGCGGCCAATTCGGCCAAAACCATTGATGCCAACACGAATAGACAAGGCGATTCTCCTAGAAAGGGTCGTGAAGAGTGAACACAACGCCGCCACGCAGCGGGTAGCGTTCCTCACAAGCAGAGAAAATATACCTTGCAATACGTGAACCGCTCAATCCACACGCAGAATTCCGCGGTTTCGTCTATCCTTATGAGGGTATGGCTGACACGATTATCCAACTTGAACAGGTTCGCAAAAGTTTTCATCTGCCTGGGGGCGAGTCGCTTCCAGTGCTCGATATAGAATCTTTTTCAATGGCCGCTGGCCAGCAGTGTGCTCTTGAGGGGCAAAGTGGCTCTGGTAAATCAACACTCCTGCATGTGATATCTGGGATTATGCGGCCAGATCAGGGAAAAGTCGTCATTGACGGTGTTGATCTTATGAGATTATCAGAAGCTCGGCGTGATCGGATTCGGGCTGACAGGCTAGGCTTGGTTTTTCAGCAGTTCAATTTATTACCTGGTTTTACTGCGCTTGAAAATGTTCTTGTTGCAATGTCGTTTAGTTCAGCCAGAGTGGATCGTGAGCGGGCGATAGATCTCCTAACATCCGTAGGCTTAGAAGATCGCATGCATCATAAGCCAGCTGAACTTTCTATTGGCCAGCAGCAGCGTGTTGCTGTAGCAAGAGCACTTGCGAATCGACCTCGGGTCATTCTTGCTGATGAACCAACAGCAAGTATAGATCCTGCTCATCAACAACAGGTTGTTGATCTGCTCAAGGACACATGTGCTCAATATGAGGTAGCCTTGCTTGTCGTAACACATGCACCTGAGGTTGCTGGTCAGTTTTCAACGAGGCTACGCCTAGAAAATTTTAACAGGGCATCGCAGTCAGAGGTATTACCATGACACTCTTGGGCATTGCCTTACGGAATATTCGACAGCGATATCTCACAAGTGGACTGACAGCCCTCTCTCTTGCACTTGGCGTAGCGCTTGTAGTGGCCACTCTTGTAACAGGTGGCATTGTGAAGCAGGCTTTCGAGTCGGGTTCTGGCCTTGGATACAATATGATTGTTGGTGCGAAGGGGAGTCCTCTGCAGTTGGTGCTTAACAGTGTGTACTTCATCAGCAAACCCATTGAGAATATTTCATGGGATTTTTATCAAGAGTTTCTTCCGGCCAATGAGCGCCTCGACGGCGCAGACGGAATATTTGCAGCAAGTACAGCCACTGCCGTACCAATCTGTATGGGGGACTATTTTCGTAGCCACCGTGTGATTGGAACGAACGCCGCATTTTTTGACAAACTCAAGCGAGGAAGTGGTGAGCCATATCTGTTTTCTTCAGGCGAAAACTTTCGTAATGATGATTTCTTCGGAGGAGTGATTGGTGCAGCTGTTGCTCAATCACTCGGATTGCAGGTTGGTGATCCATTTGCACCGACACATGGTGCAGACGATGGTGCTGTCCATGACCCCTTTATGGTGCGAGGTATTCTTGCTCGAACAGATACTCCGATTGACCGAGGAGTCTTTGTGAATATGGAGGGTTTTTATCTACAAGAAGGTCACGCAAAGCCAGTTTCAGAAGAATCAACTGACACGAGTGTGGAAGAACGACCCCAGTCAGTAAAAAAAGAAGCAGCACTCCTTGAATCGAGTACTTTAGGTGCACGTTCCCATCCTGAGCCCTTGCCATTTGAGCAAAGAGAAGTGACCGCCATTCTTTTGGAGACAGCATCGCTTCCTGGCTTGCCTCCTGAGCTTACGAGCATGGGTTTGAGAACAACTATAAATGAGGGGCGCGAAGCTCAGGCAGCACTCCCCATTGCTGAGATTCGACAATTACTCGATCTTTTTGTGAAGCCTTTAGAGTTGCTACTGCTTTTAGTTACAACACTTGTTGTCATTGTTTCAGCGATAGGCATTCTTGTGAGTATGGTGGGTTCTTCACTTGAACGAAGTCGTGATGTAGCTGTTATGCGAGCACTTGGGGCAAGAAGATCACATGTGCTGACCACAGTTCTTTTTGAAGCTATTTTGCTGGCTGGTTTTGGTGGACTCGCCGGCTGGTTGCTCGGTCATGGAATCGTAGCTGCTATTGGTCCATGGATAACGACGAATGCCGGTGTTTCTGCCGGTCTACTTTCTGGAGCCTGGGCCGAAGCTTTTCTTGTTCCATTTTTGGTGGTGTTGGCAGTGGCAGCAGCGCTTATTCCTGCAGTGGCAGCCTATCGAACAGATGTAGCAAAATGGTTGCAAAGTGGATAAAAGAGAAGTGTGTTATGCAGTTTGACGATGTGTTGATCCAACCTGTATGCGTTCTTGAGTGACTGTCCCCTCACGTGTTGTTGGTGTGTTGTGAGACTGTTTTTATGAACATTCTAATTCGATGTAGTGTGATCGCGATGGCATGTCTTATGCCGTACGTGGCATCTGCGTGTCCTTTTTGTTCAGCTGTATCCCTTACTTTTTCTCAGGAGATTGCTCAAAGTGAGGCAACCGTCATTGCTGAACTTATAGAACCACCTCCGGCAGACGCCCTTTTGCCAACTGCTGAGGGACCGTTACCGAAAGGTAAGTTCTCCGTCGTAGAAGTACTCAAGGGCGGAGAAGCGATTGAGATGAACGGCCATGTAGGTGTTGATGCTGATCCTATTGAAACCATCTTTTTGGAGGATAAGCCAGTTGGCTCTCTTTATTTGCTTATGGCTGTTGAGCCTCCAGAATTGGTTTGGTCAAGCCCTATTCCGGTAAGTCAACGAGCAGTGGAATACATTCGACAGCTTTCTCAGTTGCCCGAAAAAGGTGCTGATCGCCTGGCCTTTTTTCAGAAGTATCTTGAGGATGAAGATGATACTCTTGCTCGGGATGCCTATGATGAATTTGCAGTTGCGCCTTACGATGACTTAAAAGTTCTCGAAGACCGCATGGACCCCACGCAACTTCTTGCGTGGGTTACGAATCCAGACGTTCAGACAAATCGGCGTCGGCTTTATGCAACGATGCTTGGAGTTTGCGGTACTAAAGCAGATGGGAAGACAATTGAGAGAATACTTGTCGGAGAAGACTTGAGTGAATCACAAGCTGAGGCTCGAAGTGGGCTTGATGCTCTCATTGCATGTTATATCACCCTCGTAGGTCCTGATGGGCTCGATCTTATTGATCGACTTTTTCTTGATCGACAAGGTCGGGATATCCCATTCACGGAAACATATGCAGCTGTCATGGCCCTGAGATTTCTCGGTGAGGAGTCGGAAATTGTTCCTCAAGATCGGGTGCTTGCTTCACTTCGTCTTTTGTTAGACCAGCCAAAACTTGCAGACCTTGTGATTGCAGATCTTGCGAGATGGAAAGATTGGTCAGTTGTGGACAGATTGGTTGAACTGTTTGAAACAGCCACAGCAGAGAATATTTTTGTTCGTGAACCAATTGTGAATTATATGCGGACGTGTCCTCTTCCCGAGGCAAATCAGGCATTAGAAACCCTGGAGAAAATTGATCCGGATGCAGTTCGTCGAGCTGCAACAATGGCTGGACTCGCCGGCCTTGCCACTGCAGGTTCAGATTCAGAGGACGAAAATGATGTGGTTTCAGCAGAGTCAACAGAGGCATCAGCCATGGAGCCACAAGAGGGTGTTACAGATGCTGAATTGATCAACAAAGTACTACCTGTTCTGGCTGAAGAACACCCTGCAGATGAATTTGTTGTTCAAAAATCAAAACCAAAGCCACTTCCTGTGAAAACTCCTGCTAGCCGAAAGGCTCCAGCAGCGATGTGGTTCGTTTGGGTCGTAATTGTTGTGCTCGTAGGTATGATTTCAAGGCGCATGTTGCGTGCGAGTTCAACTGCACAGTAAAGTTTAGGGCGTCTTATGGCGACAGGCCTCTTCGATACATCCTCGTCTACCAAAAACCATGCGGATGGTTTTTCTGAAGATGATATCTATCGTTCGATCAGTGGTGTGACGATTGCATCGGTCACCCTTGCTGCGATGTCACCACTTGCATTTCTGAGTTGGTGGTTGTCGGTGGTTCCTATTTTCAGCATCGTGCTTGGTGTGATTGCTTTTCGGGATATTGTCAATCGTCCATCGGAATTAACGGGAAAAGGCTTGACCTGTCTCGCGCTTAGCGCCTCGTTTGTCGTTGTGGTCTCGGCTGTCAGCTATCACGCATATGTCTACGCCACAGAATTACCACCTGGCTTTCAACGATTAAGTTATGCACTGCTGCAACCACTTCCGGGAGATCCACCGACGGCTGTTCCGAATACCGCTATAGAAATGGAGGGTCAAGATGTGCTCTTAAAGGGATATATGTATCCGGGCAAGCAGCAGCAGGGAATTACACAGTTCCTTCTTGTAAGAGACCAAGGTGACTGCTGCTTTGGTGGAAATCCTAAAATAACGGATCGTGTACTTGTGACACTCGAAGACGGACTGAGTATTTCTTTTAACTCGCGACTGCGCAAGATTGCAGGTCGTTTTTTTGTAAAACCAATGGGTGGATCAGCAGTAGAAGGAGGCGTGCTCTATCACCTGGAGGACGCTGTACTGCGTTAGTATTTGGTGAGAGTACGAGTCAGATTCATATATATTGTTGTTGCTGTTACCCTGGTCGGCTGTGGTTCATCAGAGAACCTTCCACATCGGGAACCACAAAAAGCAGCCGGTGAAATTTCTAAGGATATACCTGTTCAAACGCCGGCCGCAGTTCCAGCACATGGTCCATTGAGAGATATCTCTTTTGATGACATTAAGTTTGAGATTGAAAAAGGGGATCCATTTACCTTTGATCTTTTACCAAAGCGAGTCACGGCGTTAGAAAATTCTAAAATTCGTATACGCGGCTATATACTCCCAAGTTTTCAGCAAAAAGGCCTTACCCAATTTGTACTTGTGCGAGATAACATGGAATGTTGTTTTGGGCCAGGTGCTGCGTTGTATGACTGTATTGTCGTTCGGATGCACCCAGGTAAGACAGCAAACTTCTCCATCCGACCAGTTGCTGTAGAGGGTACATTTCATATCCGAGAACTTCGAGGTCCAGATGGAACTCATCTAGCAATCTATGAGATGCACGGAGAAGATGTGCAATAAGATGTCGTATTCGTATACGAAGGGGACGCGTTTGACTCGTTACATGATCTTTGCCCAATGCACACACGAGAAAAAGTAGTCGGGGTCGCAATTGGATGTCTCTTGTGGGGAGCGGTTGCATCTGCATGCCCATTTTGTGATGTCGTGGGACGTTCCCTGAGTGAGCGTAGAGATCAATCAGCGGTTGTAGCCATTGGTGAAACGAACGGTACTGCAGTCCTTCGGAATGATTCGGTGTTGTATCAACCGTGGCAGATTATGAAAGTAATTCGTGGGACGTTTCAACAAACCAGTGATATTATTTCTGCTCGTGTTGAAAAAACAGAAGAAGGTACGGGTATCGTATTTGGTGACAGCGTAGGAATTGAAGGACTACAGTGGTCAGCCTTTGTGGCAGATGAACTCGTAATGAGCTATCTCGTAGCGGCGCCACCATTGAACATGCCCGATACCGAGCGGCTCCAATGGTTTGTAAGCCGACTCGAACATCCATCTACGATTATTGCAGAGGATGCCTTTATGGAATTCGGTTTAGCATCCTTTGAGGCGGTTGAATCCGTTGCAGGTTCTTTTAACGCTGGAAAACTCAAGCTTTGGGTGACAGAACTGGGAATTGATGAAAGGAGGCGTGGATTCTATGGACTTGCCCTTGGTCTTGTTGCGGCACAGACTCCTGATCAAATAGAAAGAGCGAGTGCTATTGAGATCCTTCATGAAGCCATTGAAAAACCATCCAATGATTTTCGGGCTGGATTTGATGGAATCATGGGCGGTGTGCTTGTTGCAGAAGGTGAGTCAGGATTGGATTATCTCATTGCCTTGGGTTTTTCAAAGCCTTCTGCGAGACCTGTTGACCAAAGACATTTCTTAACGGCTCTACGATTTGCTTGGGAAAGCCTTTTTGATGCGATCCCACGAGAACAAATCATTGACACCACTGCCACAATGATACATTCTCCCGTCGTTTCTAAAGCCGCCATCATTGATTTGGCGCGATGGCAAGCATGGAGCTATGCACGTGATGTAGCGTCATTGTGGGATTCTCTCGGCGATGAAGATCCTTTGATACGTCGAGCAGTGGCTGGATACCTCATCGCGTGTCCAAAATCGATATCTCAGTCTTTTTTGGAAGATATTCGCTCACGTGACCCAGAGAGACTTGAATTGGCAATCGAGGCATCACGACTGCCAATCTAACACAATCGTGAAACTCAATTTGGAGACAGTAAGAGGGATGACGGAACCACTGAGCGATCGTTCTGAATAGACGATTCCTTCGCAGGTGTTGGAATTAATTCTGGAATAGGCTCCGGTACTGGTTCGTTTGCAGAAGGCGGTAGAGACAGCATTGGCCCTTCATTGGTTGCTGGATCACGAGCAGGTAATTGCATGGCAGGAGCATCAGCACCAACATCAGAGAATCGTTGAGTAATTGGTCCCCGACTAAACACCCCTGGTCTTGAGTGACGGTAGTCTAAGTAGATGCTGGCATCTCGTTGTCTGGCACGACGATGAGCGTCAAAGTATGCCTTCCCAGGCCAAGGACCTTCAGCAAGGAATACTCCATTGTATTCGAGAAGCGAACCTTTCCTGTAATGGAGCTGTGAAATCGAGCGATTATAGTCAACAACAGATCGTGCGTAGGCACTTTCTGCCTCAGCCCGGCGACGTTGGGCATCTAACAATTGGTCAAACGTGACAGTACCAGCGTCGTATGCAGCTTGAACTGCCTCAACCTGTCGTTCAGCTGCAACACGTCGATTGAAGTTTGTCTGTGAGAGAGCAAAGTTAGTGTCCACGTTACGAACTGCTTCGACCAAAGCATGAGAGGCTTCAAGTTCTTCGTCTTGAAGACGAGCACGTTCTCGAGCGAGTTGAAGTTGGTGATGGCGAACAGTTGCAATTTCTCTTCGAAATCCAATTGGCATGAGAAACTGAGCACCTACTTGCCACTCTTGAAACTTCCCACTAAAGAGTGTTGAGTATGCATCAGTCCCTGCTAAAGGATCTGGGACAGGTGAAAAGGGTGCAGTTGCTTCATAGGGGTCGTAGTTTTGACTGATGAGATTCTGCCCCATCCCTAAGAATCTCCAGCGTCCTGTGGCATCAAGTCGTGGAAGCAGTAGGTTTTTGGCAGCAGTGAGCTCGAGTTCTCTTTGTTTGATAACCCATTTTTGTCTTCGAAGCTCTGCGGAGCGGGAAAGTGCTTCAACGAGAGATTGCTGCCAATCGAAACTAATACGAGCAGTCGTTGGCTCATCAGAGGGTCGTATCAAACGTCCATCACTTGCAGAAATACCCATCATGTAGCGAAGGCGATTCTCAGATCGATAGACATCAGTAAGCGCTTGCTCTACTTCACTTCGAAAGAAGAAATACTGTTCGCGAGCCTGGGCTTCTTTATCGGCTTCACCGCCTCGTGACTGTTCAACGTATAAAGCATGAACTTTTCGCCATGCCTCCATTGCACTGTCACGACCAGCTTTTCGGGCCTCCAAGTTACGGTATGCAAAATAGAGTTCCCAATAGGACTGTTCGGTGTCACTCACAAGATTACGGACACCGGCCTCGAAGTCAGCAAGAGAGACATCTGCCGCAACACGTGCAAGAAGAACACCACGAAAGACGGGACGACCGTAGAGATTTTCAAAAGAGTCAGGGCCTGCAATTCTATTGTAGGTGACGCCAGCACCCTGAAGAAGTGGCTGATTGAATGTAAAATCATAGTTCGTGATCCAATTGGATGGTTGTTCACGAATCGGCGAATTATTGTTGTCATACACAGTTTCATTTGCGAACCCCCACGTCGCTCCTGTCGCTGTTCGCTTTTGGACACCAGTTCGCCAGTTTCCAATATCTCCTAAGAAGTGCTGTGGAAAAAAAGCATTTGGATTATAGTTTTGGCCTCGGTTTATTCGCTCCCACGTCAATGAACTGGAAAGTTGTGCGTCAAAAAGAGCAAGGGCACTTTCAACACCTCGAAAAGGGTCGGTCTCTGTGATGGCTGGATCATAGACACTCGGTGTGAGGGTTGGTGCAGTCAGTAGAGAGACTGGAGGTTCACCAGTCTGAGGCCGATTGCCTGCAAAGCTTGCGAATCGACCACCCAAATTTCTGAGAACTTTACCGTTTTCTAATGCTGTTCGAATCGCTTCTTCAAGAGAAAGTTCCCAAATTTGGTCAAAATTAGGATTTGAAAGCGTGAGTGGTTCAAATGTGCCAGCAGCTTCTTCGAGAGGCTCTTGGTTCGTATCTGGATACTCAAGTTTTTGAATAGCCCCAACATAGTGAGAGAGATCACCATCCTCGAAAAAATAAAAAGGTTGTCGAGGAGCGCAGCCAGCTGTGAGAAGCGAGAGGCTCGTGAAGATGACCCAGATTTTTTTGAATGGTTGTAGCACGGGGGGATTTTTAGTGGTTGACGATATAGGTACCGTCGCTGCGCCCAAGGGGATCGTTCACGAATACGTGACATTTCCCAACGCAGTGCCCCCCGACGCTGCGTTTGCCTCGCATACACCAGGGCGCAGCGACGGCTTTTTGTGTATCGACCACTTCGTCCGATAAACTTGGGAAAACCGACAAAGTCAGCTCAGTTCCTACTGGCGCGGCAATATAGGTAAAAGCTAGATTTACTCATTCGGCCAATTAGCTGAAGAAACTGTATGCCGCAACCCACTGGTATCTTCCCATACAAAGCGGGCAGCAGCATGTGGCATTGAGCGTATAAGAGACATGCCTTCTTCGGGACCAAGAACACTGGCCGCTGTGGCAAGTACATCTGCTGTTGTACAGTCCTGAGCTATGACTGTGACTGCAGCTGGCCCTTTGACTCCAAGGCCAGTTCGAGGGTCAACGATGTGACTATAACGAACGCCATTAATAGTGACTGACTGAAAGGCATCCCCAGATGTCGTGATAGCTGCATCGGATAAACCCACGGTTAAAAGCCTTCCTTCGCTTTTTCCGAGAGCTTGGACGGCAATTTGCCAGTTGTCTCGACCAGGAGGAGAACCAATAACGGTAATGTCTCCTGATGCATCAATCATACCAGAAGTGATGTGATGCTTACGAAGAACGTCAACTGCCCGATCAGCCGCAATACCCATCCCAATGCCTCCTAGATCAAGACGCATACCTGGCCGTTTCAAGGAAAGAACATTCATACTTGAGTGGACATGGAGAAGTTCTGGTCCAACGAGAGCCTTTGCTGCCTTGAGTTTTTCTGGACGTGGCATGACCCCAGAACGGCGAGATTGCCGCCAGAGTTTGGTGAGTGGTCCGATGGTGGGATCAAAAGCCCCTTTCGTCAATTCTTGCCATTTAACAGCACAATTGAGTACCTCCCAAAGTTCCCGGCTGATCTGAATAGGTGCAGCAGTTTGCGCTTGGGACGAGACGCGAACAAGTTCACTTTCGGGGTCGTAGTCCGACAGAATCTGCTCCAGTCGACTGATCTCGTCGTGTGCATCACGGATCGCTTCGAGAGCAGCATGATTGTCAGTGGAATATGCCATAATCTTCCATTCCACACCCATGTGACGTTTGGTTTCATACACACGTTTTGGAGATGGAATTATTTCAGACCCATGTAAAGCTGTTGAAGCAATTGAGGCTGTCAGCCCGCAGAGAGTCATGTAGACTGACATTTTCATGAGTACGCCTGATATTCAACCTGCCGTCGAAATACGTTTTGAGTGTACACCACTTCGAACGGTATCTCGTCTTGATATCCCGTTAGATGCCTCGCCTGGGTATCGAAAGCGATTGGAACGGTTTCAGCAAGCCATCGCGAAACACGGCCATCGTAATACATATTACCTTACAGAAGGGTCCTGTGTCTTTCGATTTACAAACAATACGGATTCTGGTTGGGTGCGATTTATGATTGAAGGTACGGTCATTACTGATGATACTGATTCCAAAACAGTAGGAAGTGATCTCACCGTGCAACTTGGCACGGAGACGTGTGATTGGCTTACTCAGCCAGCAGTTGAGTGGCTTACTATTTCAGCAAAGCATGCTATGGAAGCTGAGTTTGACCGGTACATCACAGCTGGAGATTTATCACAAGCGATGGAACGTCTCGCTCGTGAGCAGTCAGCAAGCGATGAGGCTGGAGGATTTTTAGGGATGAATTTGTGACATGCCGTATGCTCGGTGATATCGAAAGCCTACGTGCGGCAACGAATTTCTAAAAGGACACTTTCGTTATCACTGTCTGGTAATGGCCAAGATGTGACTCTACGTACCTGAACTTTTTTTATGAAACCACGATGTCGCGCATCGTGTTTCTCAGCTTCCCATCGTGGTCCTTTTATAAGAAGTATTCTGCCAAACGTATGGCTTATTGGTTCAAACCAGCTCAACAGTTTTGTGAGGGGAGCAACAGCACGAATCACTAGTGTATCGAAAGTGTCTGGGTACTTTGAAACAAGTTTTTGACCAGCTGTCGCATGCACTGGGATGTCCATGCCAACCTCGTTTGCAATGGCTTGGACTGCTCGAGCCTTTTTATTCACACTATCACATAACTCCACCTGGAGATCTGGGCGGAGAATAGCTAGGAGCAGCCCTGGTGCGCCACCTCCGGTTCCTACATCAAGCACGCGCTCTTTGTCCTCTAGGGCAGGAATGAGAGCGACAGAATCAGCCAGATCGCGATTCACAAATGTCTGTATAGAAGTATGACGGGTAAGGTTGAGTTTTGTATTCCAATCTCGAAGATGCCACAGATATGAGGCAATTTTGGGTAATGCTTCTCTGGGGATGTCGAGACCACACCGATCGCACGCATCAGAGATATTTTGCATGACATCGGAGATTGCGTGCATAACAGATCTCAGGAAGTTGTAACTTCTGAATTATTTTTGCTGCAGAATTTCAGACCTCAACAATATCTGCCTGTGTAACGTCGTCTCATTCAAAAGGAAGATATGTTGCGTTATTGATTTCGAGATAGCCCTTGTGAAGCAGGCTGGACCACAGTTCGATTGGATCGACTATGAAGTGAGTTGAGTGCGGCCTGCAAGTAGGGATCGGTAGATAAAGCGACAGCTTGTCCATTGGCAGGGCGAGATACAGAATGAACAACAACGTCGGGGCTGACTCCAATATTGCTGTATGGCCGACCATTGGGCGAGAAAAATTTTGCGGTTGTCAGACGAAGGCCAACGCCTGCAGTTTCCAGGGGGAAAATACCCTGAATAGAACCTTTTCCATAACTGCGCGTACCAACAATCGTAGCCCTCCTGTGATCTCTCATTGCTCCGGCAAAGATCTCACTCGAACTTGCAGAGTCACCATCGATCACAAGAACTAAAGGAATCCGCCATGTACCTGAACGAGTGGCTGAATAGTTGAAATCCTCATCTGGACAGCGACCACGTGTTGCTACGACAAGACCACGATCGAGGAATAAGTCAGCAACATCGACCGATGCCGAAAGAAGACCTCCAGGATTACCACGAAGATCAATAATGAGTGACTTCATTCCAACCATCTCAAGTCGACGCAAAGCAGCCTCTAGATCCATAGCGGTTGTTTTTTGAAACGATGTGAGTTTTATATATGCGGCGCCATGCACCGGATCAAGCATCTTGACATGTTCAACACTTGGCACTTCAACATGCTCACGTCGAACGGTCATGGCACGAGCAACAGCCCCTCGAGCGACTGCAAGAGTCACTACGGATCCCTCTGGACCTTGTAGGAGTTGTGCTGCCTCATCCACGTTCATTCCGCCAAGGGGCTTCCCTCCAATGGCCACAACATGGTCTCCAGGTCGAAGGCCAGATCGCTCTGCTGGGCTATTTGAAATAACGTGAACAACTAGAAGACCATCTGTTGCACCCTTCAACTCAACTCCAAGGCCAACAAACTTCCCTTCGATTTGAGCATAGAGATCATCAAGCTGACCGGTGGTGAGAAAAGACGAATACTCATCAAGTCCACCGACAGCTGCGGCTGTCATTTCCATGATCGTAATAGCTGGGGGTACGCCAAGTGTCGAGTGAGCGATACGAGCGACCCATGCAGCTATTGTTTCAGCTTCGACTTGCGATGTAATAGAACGACCATTAATGACTCGTGAAACCTGTTCCCGATAAAGTCGGCAACGTTCTGATGTTGCCTGAGCAGCATAGAGTGATGCAAAGACAGGCTCTTCAATTGCCACGTCAACCGCCAAGCAGCCACGAGAGATGAGATGTGTATAGTCTGGTGTGTCAACATGGTGGGATGTTATACGACCGAGAACATCACCATACACTCGCCGAGCATCTAATTCAGATATTGCTGCGAGACGTTTCTGGTATGCAATCTCAGTATGTCGACGAGCAATGTCACAATGTAATTTTGCCAAGTCGTAGCGATGTTGTAAGTCGACCGGAAGAGTACCTTTGCGGGCCGCTGTCTCACACATACTGACAACATCAGACCAGCGTCGTTCTTGCACGAGCCGAATGGTGTGACTTGCCAAATCATTTGGAGAAGAATTCGCCGACGTCGATGAAAGTTCTGAATCGCGAGCAACGTCTTCTGCATGAATGACAAATGAACATGCAGATACAAAAAGTAAAACAACCAACCTCACAAATAGGGAGGTGGAAGAGCGTTTTACGGATATCTGATCAGGTACAAAGATCACTACAGCAATCCATTTGCGGAATACCGCGTAATAAGGCGGCAAAGAGCGGTCTGTCCGTTGACCGCCTTCGATTATGGATCACGTTTTTGGGTGAGTCAAAAAAGAACAGCACCAAAGTGATTGATTCTAAGACACTTCAGATCTGTCATTCGAAGTGTAACGGTTACGACAGTCGTGTGGGTTGGGTTGTGTTGGTCAGTTGGCTTGAGATGATTAGAAATATATCCAAAGCGATTGAAAAAAGCAGTGTTTTCGTGGTTGTTGTGATGCCAAAGCAGATGCACCCTTCTCCAAATTGTAAGTGACTCGAGGGGCACTCATTGGTTGGTGCAACGGTTTATTGTATCGCCGAAAGAGCGATCTTCATAAATCTCATGATGAATAGCACCAACGCAGTGCATCACATCCGATGTCGTTTGGTGAAGACATATGATCAGGCGATGTTTTTTCAGGAGATGCGTGTTCCTGCAGTTCATCATCAAGCAATAGCTCGGAGAGCAGATGCTCAAGAGGCAGTGCGGGAAAGCAGTTACTACTCTTTTATCCTCTCACACGTATTCAACCTTGAAAGATAGCAACAGAAAAACACTAGGCAGCTCGACGCTGTGGTTGGTCGATAGGTAGAGATAAAATAGTTGGGTCTTCTTGTAGAAGAGAAGAATATAGTGTTTCCAGTCGATGTACCATCATTCGAGGCGTACAAAGTGTACGGATTCTCTTTTGTGATGCGATGCCAAATTTTGCAATCAGATCACGGTGTGAATGAAGGTTGCGTATGGCTTTTGATAAAGCGGAAATATCACCACGGGGAAATACAACCCCTTCAACCATATGTCGAACCAGTTCTTTCATTCCGCCAGCATCACTGACAATTGGACATGTTCCAGTATTCATTGCTTCTAACAATGCTCGACAGAGTGCTTCATGGCGAGATGGCATGACAAAAAGGTCGAAATCACAAGCCATTGTTCCACCGCCGGATAAAAAGCCGGTTGTGTGAAGGCGTCCGTTCCAGCGTGTGTCTTTTATGAGCCGCTCAACTGCGGAGTCCCGAATGTTACCAATGAGAACAACGTGTAAATCCTGAAGATCAAGGCAATTCAGGGCTGCACGTAAGAGGATATCAATTCTTTTTACTGGCCTAATATTTGCGACTGAACCAATCACAAAAGCATTGTGTGGAATTCCATATCGTTGACGTAAAATACCCATCTGTGTCACAGCATGATCAGTGTTAGGAATGCAGTTGTACACCACGTGGCAACGGTTACGTTGAACACCAGCTTTGACCAATGCATCAGCAACAGCCTGTGATTCACAAGCATGTGCGGCCACCTTCGACGATAGAAATGTAATACGGTCTGCAGGATCAATATGGCTTGGAGGGGTCGAAATTCCACGAAAAGAAACGAGTTGTGGGGGGTGTTGCAAACCTATTGTTGCAAGTGATGCAGCAGCTAATGATCGTGGTGTAAATGCATGAACAATATCGGGACCAAAGTCGAGAATCATATGACGCATTTGCCAAATTGAACGGGGATCAACTTTGGCGCGATATGGGAAACATTCGAAACGGATAGATGATCGTATCTGTTTTCCCTGTGGCCGTTCTCCTGGAATATGTGCAACACAGAGTTCATGATTCTGTCGAGCAAGTTCCTCAACTAACAACGGTGGAGTATGGGCAAGTAGTATTTTCAACACAGACCTCCACAAAATTAATAGTGGATCATTATGATGATCACAACGTGGAATCCTTGATTGTTTACGAAATAATTTTCCTGAACCATGCTTTTTACCTAGATCACCTCCTGTCCATTTGGGCGAAGCGTTTTGGTCACTATCTCACTAAAACAGATAAGCCACGAAACATGTCTAAAGAACAGGTGTATTCCCTAAAGGGTTACCAGTGGAGGGGCGTGATTTTTCTCACAAGGGGATTATTAGCGTGCATCCAAAAAGAGAATAAAGAGTACGACTATCGTGCGTTCTTGTCTTCGATGCAAATGATTTCTTTCATGGTGTGAGCGTACAAATTGTTGTTGGTATATGTGATGGTCGCGAGTGTCCACGTCTCTCCACCTCGGCCAAGGTCATTGATTGCAACAAGAGCCTGAGGACTCAGAGTCTTTATTTTTGTATCAATGACATAGACTGTTCCAGTCACAACAGGAAAAAATAAGTATTGACCAACTAATGTTGGACTTGCAGCAGAGATATGCCCCCATCCTGTGCCGGTGTGTCCTTTGTCACCGACTGCAAAACCATTGTTGTTCAGAGGTAAATTATTGTGGTATCCCTTTTCCCAGAGCCAAGTGTCCTGTTCTCTAGAAGTTTCACTTGGCATGAGCTGAGCAGGTAGCTCCAAATACTCAACAACACCGGTTTCTGTGTGCACCCGACCGAGTAAGTGTACATCATGAGATAGAAACCAATGCCAATTATCGATAGCGATATTAGCCTGATTCGTATTCGGATGCCCTTTTCCAACTTTGATAGAGACACCCGACTGTTTTATCCAATCCTTCTTGAGACAATTATATTTCCAGACCGTTGCATTCTCATAGAGTTGTTGTTTTCGAAGAACTTTTCCAGAGAGTGAATCGATGACAATATGGTGGCCATTATGAAATCCAAAGACATATTTCTCATTCCAGTGGCTTGCAAATGACGGATTGTAATTGGCGAGTTCAATACTCCACAGAGTTTTACCTTCCTGACCAGGAGCAAGACTTGTAAGGCTTTGCCCTGCTGGTTTTTCAAATGGCTTATGTGGGCCACCTCGTGCGTGAGAAACAGCAGGAAGACCAGAAGAGGTCAAGCCAATGACTGGTGTGTTGTGAACAACTGTTCCAACTTTTTCTCGCCACAGGATATGTCCTGTATATTTGTCGATGCCATGGATGTACGTCCACACCTCTTTCTCATCGATGCCTTTTGGTAATGATGTACTTTGTGATTTTCTTTGTGGTGCGGCCCACTTCTGGATCTTCATGCCATGCGTCTTGTTGGCTACTTCAACATATAAAATCGTATTATTTACAAGATAGGGTTCAGCCTGACGATTGTTATGCTTGAACCGAGGATGCCATGAGCGTAGCCAGATTTTTTCTCCTGACCAATCAAAACAGCCCATTGATCCACAGCGATTGAAAAACCACACGTATTTTCCGTCAGTAATAGGAGCAAAGACGGTGCCATCGGTGAACCCACCGGCCAGTGAGATAAAAGAATTGCCGGGAAGCTTAACTTGCCAGAGTATCTCGCCAGTGTCTGCATCGAGACAAAATCCAATAATATCTTTTACGGCATGCTTGTCCTCAACCGATCGAATAGGTACATGCGTGGTGACAAAAACTCGCTTATCCCAAATGGTTACCCCACTCATACCCGCTTCTGGCAGCTTGGTTTTCCAGCGAATATTTTCATTTCGGGTAACACTCCATACACGTGGTGGATGACCATCAATCTGCCAATTTCCATGGGGGCCGGCGGGCTGATGCCAGTTGTCATTAGCAATCAGGCAGTTACTGGTGAGGCATGCCAGCCATCCGATCAGTAAAGTTGTTAGGACGAACACTTTATTTTTCATGAGCGACATAAATTTTCCTAAAAGCACCTGTAATGAGAATTGGATCAGGTTAGCCTGAGCACGGTGGGTATATCATTGGTTGAAACCTTCTTCGACTGCAAACCAGAGATGAATATCTTCCATAAGATCCATGTGCTGAAGAGCAAAGCGTACTGTCGAAAGCCACTTATGATAAGGACAGGAAGCCCTTAGGCGATGTCGCAGGACGCATTGTAGATCTGTGATCCATGAATGGAGACAAGGTGGACGTAGTGGGAAAAACGATGCATGGTTCGAAGAACAAGTAGAAAACAAGAGACCTTTGGTTCATCAGAAGCTACTGCTACCAAATCGATGTGGTTTTCGAGAATACGGAAAACCAATCTTAAAAGAGCCACGTAGGCAACTACATAGGAATATTTCAACGGATCACAATGTATTGATAGTTGTATAGAGCAGATTTCTGTAGGTCGGTTAGAATAAGAGAATGAATTCTGAGAATGAAACAAACAAACAGTCGCAGCGAGTAGAAGAAGCAGAGCCGGAAGGACGCCCCACGCTCGTCTTGCTTGATCGGGTGCGCAGTGGTGATGCGGATGCTGTCAATAGTCTTTTGCAGCGTCATCGTGATGTGATCAAGCGAATGATTGATCGTCGTATGGACAGGGGAGTACGACAACGAGTTGATGCTAGTGATATCGTGCAAGATGTGATGATAGAGGCAAATAGACGCTTGGGAGATTACTTGGAAAATCCTACTATGCCGTTTCAGCTTTGGCTGAGACATATGGCACGAGACAGACTTGTTGATGCGCATCGCCGTCATCGGGTTGCTGCAACTAGGAGTGTTGATCGTGAGGTTCCTCTTGTCATTCCCAGTGCTGGTGATCAGTCTCAGGTAGACATGGGAGGACAAGTTGCGGATCGAGGGCTTACCCCAGCTGCTGCGGCGACATGGCATGAGCTCGAGCGTCGTTTTGCATCAGCAGTAGAATTACTTGAGGAAGGTGATCGTCAGATTGTGCTTCTTCGGCATTTTGAACATTTGTCAACTGCTGAGGTAGCGGAGGTTTTGGGGCTTTCCAAACCGGCTGCAGGGATGCGTTACCTACGAGCAATGCGTAGATTGCGCGTGTTGTTGGATGAAAAAACTGTTTGAAATATCACGGGATAGATGTGGTCTATAGCTGCCAGCATCAACGAACGAGCCTAGTATTGATTCGAGGTTTTTATGGCATTATCGAAAGACTCTACAAGTATGAGTGAGACGCTACTCTCTCCTATTGAAGAAGAGCAGTTGGCAAATCTTCTGGATGAGCTTTCAGAGCAAAAAGGTCCAGCCGCCCAGGAGCATCTCGAAAAACTTATTCATTCATATCCAAATTTAGCGACGCACCTCCGTGAGCTGTTTGGCGCCATGATGGTCACAGATGCGATTGTTGAATATTCAACAATTTATGAAAATGGATTAGCAGATGCAAAGAGTGGTGACACCCAGTCAGCAACTTCTTTCAAGCAGGCAAATCCATCAGGCTTTATCCCTGGTGTGACACCACTTCCAGCGCAATTCGGTGACTATACCCTGCTTGATGAAATCGGACGTGGTGGCATGGGGATCGTCTATCGAGCTATTCAAGAAAGTCTCGACCGGACGGTAGCTGTAAAAATGCTTCTTCGGCGAGACCTTGCAAACCACAGTGATCTGGCACGTTTTCGTAGCGAAGCTGAAGCAGCAGCTCGACTTGATCATCCGGGGATTGTTTCAATTTTTGAAGTTGGAGAATGTGATGGTACTCCTTTCTATTCAATGCGTTTTATTGAAGGAACAACACTGGCTCATCGATTAAAAGAAGGAGATATTCATCCCCGTGAAGGTGCTGAACTCTTGGCGAAAGTTGCCGATGCGATTGAGGCGGCACACTCTCGGGGAATACTTCATCGTGATATCAAGCCATCAAATATCTTGATTGATACAGCTGGTGAGCCGCATGTATCTGATTTTGGCCTCGCAAAACGTCTTGAAGCTGATCATGCCGTGACTCACACAGGAGCCATTCTTGGTACACCATGTTATATGTCTCCTGAGCAGGCTGCCGGAAGTCGTGGTGAGTCAGGGCCTTCGAGTGACGTATGGAGTCTGGGTGCAATTTTGTATCAGATGCTGACAGGACGTCCACCGTTTCAGGCTTCAAGTCCAATGGATACGCTTCTTGCGGTACTGGAATCAGATCCTCCAGTGCCACGTTCGATGAATCGTCTTGTGAATAGAGATCTCGAGATGATTGCACTCAAGAGTTTACAGAAGCCTCAAGAACTACGGTATGCATCAGCTGACCAACTGTCGGCAGATTTGAAGGCATTTCTTTCTGGAGAAGTGATCGCAGCTCGTTCTGGAGGATTAGCAGATGTTGTCTCCAGACTATTTCGTGAAACACATCATGCAGTTGTACTTGAGAATTGGGGTCTGCTGTGGATGTGGCATTCGGTGGTCGTTCTCTTACTCTCTGTCATTACTGATGTACTGGCCTGGCAAGATGTGACTTCTCGATGGCCGTATCTTATCCTTTGGGGTGGTGGGCTTGCCCTATGGGGACCGATATTCTGGGCATTGCGCCATCGTGCTGGTCCAGTAACGGCAGTTGAAAGACAAATTGCCCATGTTTGGGCAGGCACAATGATAGCCACTATTCTGTTGTTCTGGGTGGAAGCTCTTTTGAATCAGCCTGTCCTCTCACTTTCGCCTGTTCTTGCCCTCCTTGCAGGCGTGGTCTTTTTTGCTAAAGCAGGCATTCTTTCAGGAGTCTTTTACATACAAGCATCCTTCTTATTTGCGACAGCGCTCGTCATGTGTGTTGTTCCCTCATATCAACATATTATTTTCGGTTTTGTGATAGCAACGTGCTTTTTTATACCTGGCTATAAGTACGAACGGCAACGAGTCCGGGAATAGAATGTTTTTTATGTTATTTGATATACCGGCTGATAGCAGAAAGCTATGAACGAGTATCATTCCAATAAGTAGGCCCTCTATATATGTCAATCGGCGATCACATTCAGGTAAAAAGAAAGCTTGTAGGACCTCTGTACTACATGCATCATGGCATTGAAGTTGATGAGGGTATGGTGGTTCACGCCTGTCCGAATGACCCAGTCCATGTATTTGGTGGTGGTAAAGTCATTAAGTCATCTCGTGAAGAGTTTGCTTGTGGAGAAAGCATTGAAGTTGTGAGTGATCCGCCAGCAAATTTTTCATCAGCAGAAGTTGCAGCACGTGCAATGCGTTATGTGAATCGGGATGGGTATTGTCCAATCTTTGACAACTGTGAGCACTTTGCTTCATGGTGTGCCACGGGTATTAGAAAGAGCCAGCAGATAGACTCTTGTGTTGTTGGAGTGGGCCGAGTTGTGATGGCCACAGCAACCTTATTCGTGGCCCGAACAGCTCTAGGACTTCTTGTCAATTCTTCTAAGAAAAACAGGCTAGCTTCGGTCGTGGCGTCCTTGCGAAGAAAAGTGTAATTTTTTTGCCAACATATTTAGAAAGACCATGTATCACAGGTTGATCAGAGACTAACTGTGCATACGCGGAATTGGGTCACCTGTTTCAATAATAGAGGCCTCTTGCTCAGCTAAACGATGGAGTCTGGAACGAACCTGTTGTTCGGAAGTAAACTCATATGCAAGTTGTACGTAAGTCGTGTGGTGTCGTGCTTCTGATTCAAAAAGACTTCGGTAGAACGTAGCAAGTTCACTGTCCTGTATATGCTCGGCGAGCATTGAGAATCTCTCGCAACTGCGAGCTTCAATGAGACTGGCTATCAACAGACGATCAATCGCTTTTTCGGGTTCGCATGCTCGGATGAGTTTGTGTAGCCTTGAGCCATAGCTACTGGGTGTAAGCTTTCGGAATTGAATCTTTCTTTGTTCCAATACGTTGAGTACGAGTTGGAAATGCTCAAGCTCTTCGTTAACGATCTCTACCATAGCTCGTGCCAGTGGCACACAATCAACATACGAAAAAAGCAGATTCATGGCAGCACTTGCTGCCTTTTTCTCACAATGGGCATGATCGATTAGAATTTCTTCAAGCCCTCGGTCAACTTGGGCAAGCCAGCGATGAGAAGAGTTGGATTTGAGACTGAGCATAACGTGTTTCAACAGGGTAGGATAATAGACCAGATCGTATCAGTGCATCATACTGGTTTCGGTTATTTTTATAATGAGGAGGATTCTCTTGATCGCAATACCGAAGCAGCAAGACAATCAAGATAAACTCCCTGAACGCAATGTGCTGGGGGGGCACTTGATACCATGTTCGAAAAGCCCTCTAACAGGTTTTTTCCGTGATGGTTGTTGTCGCACTGGTGTCGATGATGAAGGTATACATACCGTTTGTGCGGTCATGACGGATGAATTTCTGGAGTTCACAGTTGAAGCTGGTAACGATCTTGTCACACCACATCCGGAGTGGAATTTTCCAGGTCTCGTCACGGGCGACCACTGGTGTCTTTGTGCTGCCCGCTGGCTTGAGGCATTTCATGCGGGGAAAGCCCCGCCAGTTGTGCTTGAGGCTACTCATGAGAAATCGTTAGATGTTGTTCCATTTGAGTTACTTCAACGGCATGCTATTCAATCGTTATGAGGGTTTCTCTAACGCTGGCATTTGGTTTGATCGCGTTGCTGTATGCATCCATTGGTCATGCTGGAGCAACTGGCTATGTCGCTCTTATGGCGTTATACGAATTAGACACAGATAGCATTCGTCCAACTGCCTTGTGTCTCAATGTTATTGTTGCATCAATAACGACAATTCAATTTTGGCGTGCTGGTCATTTTCGCATCAATTTTTTCTTTCCCATTGCAGTTATCAGCATACCTGCGGCAACCTTGGGGGGCGCTATCAAGCTACCAACAAATGCATTTGAGTCACTTGTGGGTATCGTGTTGATTATTTCAGCATATGTCGTTCTTCCGATCGCAGTGAATCATTCTCAAAAACTCACCGGTCTTTTAGGAATACAACCAGAATACTGGAGAAGAAGACCACAACTTGCCGCAATAGGAGGTGGCCTCGGTTTTCTCTCAGGCTTAACCGGTGTGGGCGGGGGAGTTTTTCTCACCCCAACACTCCTATCGTTTCAGCAGTTCCCGGTAAAACAGGTAGCAGCTCTCTCTGCTCCATTTATTCTTCTCAATTCGGTAGCCGGTCTGATGGGTGGGTGGCTAGTGGGTAATGCGGCACCGAATATAAACATTCCTATAATCACAGCAGTGGTATTGGGAGGAATTATTGGATCACAAACTGGAGCATTTATAATTTCGCCACGAATGCTTCGTTATCTCACAAGTGCGGTTCTTGTTGTGGCAGGATCCAAACTACTGATACAAGGAGTGCTTTTATAGGCAGTCAGGATAGGAACAAGTAAAAAACTGGAGTGATTACCGCGTGCCCAAAGATTTTGCTATTCGATAAAGCGATGTGTCTGTGCGGAGATACAGGGAATCATTGACAGCAGCAGGAGTAGCAAAAATCTGTCCATCAAGTTGATTTGTTGAAAGCAATGCATATTCGTTTCCGGGCTGAATCACAAAAGTTGTACCCTCACGGTTGCAAACATAAATTCGTCCATCTGCAAATAGTGGTGAGGAAGAAAAATTTCCCCCCAAACGACTCGCCCACTGTTCTTCACCCGTTTTTACATCAAAGCAACTCATAATGCCCTTGTCGCTCACGACATACAGTCTGTCACGAACGACCAGCGGTGATGGAATACTGGGAGCACCTCTTTTTTGACGCCATGTGATTGCCGGTTCATCACCATGCTCTCCAAGATCAATGGCTAAAAGTTCAGGCTTCATAAAACTTGTGCTGAGAATTGCCATGCCATGGGAGACCACAGGTCGTGGTACTACTGAAAAACCAAGAACTCCATAACTCACTTTCCATAATTCCTGGCCAGTAGCAGGGTCGTAGGCGTACAACCAATCAGCAGCTGGAGAGATCAGCGTGTCTTTGCCGTTAATCGGTACGATTACAGGAGTGCCATAGGCCTTTCGAAAGTCAGGTTTCTCTGCCATTGTTCCACTGCGAGCAGTGTTCCAAACAATAGCTCCTGTTTTCTGGTTCAGGCCAACTACATACTGTGTGTCGCTACCATCACAGTGCACAATAAGGAGATCTTTCCAGAGAACAGGTGTACTTCCTGGTCCATTTTCATGGTTAAGATGGATGTCACGATTTATCCACTCAATATGCGCTGATTGAGTATTGAGACACACGGTGCCATAGTCACCAAAATGACAAAACAACCTCTCGCCATTGAGTAATGGTGATGGTGAAGCATAGGAATTAAGTGAGTGTATAGGCTGTGGTTCGGCGCTTGTGAAAAGTGCGATATCATGAACGATTTGCCCATTCTTCCTGTCAACACATTGTGCACGCATTGTCACTGGCCCCGAAACCTGAAGTGGTTTTGGATTTCTAATACCAGCTAACCGCGCATTCCTTTGCTCCTCAGTGACCTCACTTTCAATGGCAGTAGTCATCCAGATATGTCTGCTGTCTAGGACGGGTGATGACCATCCTTTTCCTTGAAGTGGGGTTTTCCAAACAACATTATTTGACTCACTCCACGAAATGGGTATCTCGCGAGTTGTTGATGCATGTCCCTGTCCTTGAGGACCACGCCATTGTGGCCAGATTTCATCTGCTTGTGTGAACTGTAGAGGCAGGGCAATGACTGTCGTTAAGCAAATGCATGTCTCGAATAATAAAGTTTTTGTGGCTCTGGTCATCGTATTGCTCCTCTGACAACGAGTCTGCCAAATCATCATAATGTCTCAAAGAACTGCGATATTCTACTGAATAGCGACTCTTTCCGGGTGTTTCGGCATTTAGCTAGAAACTCGGTGTTGCTACCATACCGGAGTTTTCAACTTTTTTTCAATGGAGTTGAGCAGTCTGGTGACGCAGTTGTATCAGTTTTTAGTAATGTTTTTTTTCTTCATGTCTAGCTTTTTTGCTGGTGCCTGTTTAGGCACTGCTGAAGAGTTAGAACTACGTGTGGAAACCGAGATATTTTCAAACAGTAATGATACACCAGTGGCGCATAGCCTCACTCTTTTTCGAAACGATATCACATGGGATTTTCTTGATACCGTAGCAGGGAGTAAGCAAGGAGAAATCATTGTTCATGATCCAAATCGCGAAAGATTGGTTGTTCTAGATTCAGCACTTAAGATTAAGACAGAACTGAACACAATTCGCTTAAAACGATTGGGTATTTCCTTGGCAGCATGGGCACAAAAATCAAGTAATCCGTTAATGAAGTGGGCGGGACAACATGACTATACAGACAAACTTGAGGTTGGTGAGGCGTTTATCAAACTGGATGGTCCCCGAGTACAATATGATGTGACATTCACGAAAAACAGTAATCCAAAAGCTGTTGCTGCCTACCGTCAATTTGCTGATACAGCAATTCTGTTAAAGTCTCTTATGCGACCGGGCGGCATTCCCCCTTTTCCAAGACTGGCCATTAATGGCCAAATTGAGAAGGTGTGCGGTATTCCTACTGAGGTGAAACTAAGTATTGCACCAAAAGTTCCACTGACTACTGGTATTCAGCTACGAAGTACTCACAAAACCCACCCGCAACTCATTGCAGGCGATATTTCACGTATTGAGACAGCATCAGCTCAAATGTCTGTCGCCGAGTTGATCGAACTCGAAGACTTCGTCCAAAAGCGATCGGAGTATTACTCAAAGGATTTTGATCATTGATCAAATCAAAGATTGGGAAAAAGCCAATCTTTTCTCGAGAATGCTGACGTGTACCGCCGTCACAATACGTACACTCGGAGCCTTCTACCAGGTGCCCAAGAAAGTCTTCCTAATCGGACGATATCCCCTGCGGCTCAAATCTTAACTATTTCTCAGTCGTTCGAGAGCTGTCAGAAGAAAGGTTGACAAATGTACACGTTCTCCAAGATACTTTCACCAAATCACGTTTTAAGGAGGTATTCATGCTGGTTCTTTCCCGCAAACAAAACGAACGGATTCGTGTCGGTGAGTCGGTGGTACTCACGGTTGTCCGAGTTGGTGGTGACAAGGTTCGGTTGGGAATAGAAGCTCCGCCGTCCATGCGGGTATTACGAGATGAACTTGAAGATGATGAAGAAGAGGTTGAACTTGCTCTCACGAGTACATTGCCTCATCCTCTACCAAGAGTACTTGGGTTTGTTGGGTGACTTTGTCAATGATCTGAGCGTGACCTTGCTTTGCAGATTGCGAACATGGAAAAGACGCAGAGTTATCAGAGAATATATCCAACCAGAATAGCCAGCAATTGGCTATTCTGGTTGGTTTCTTGTGTTCTTGGCATTCTTGTGACGATTACATTTCTGATTTTTCTTGCTCTTTGGTATCCACCAGATTTTTATCAACAGGCGCTTCCAGATCCTACTGAGGCTGACTTGCTTGCACGGAGAATGATTTCAAAAAGTGCTGCTTTGAGTAACATTCATGATCAATCAGGTCCGTGGCAAGCGGTTATCAAAGATCAAGAAGTCAATGCGTGGCTATTGATCGATGTACCCAAAAATCATTCAAATCTCTTTCCTCAATATATTGATTCACCACGTATTCAATTCAACTCCAATCACCTTGCGATTGGTGCCAAAACACACTGGGGAATTTTTTCCACCATTATTTGGTTTCGAGCGAAGGTGTGGTTGCAGGGAGTCAATCAAGTCGTTGTCCAGATTTCAGATGCTGGTGCAGGAAGCGTTCCAATTCCACATGATGTCGTTACTCGACATCTCAGTTCGTTGCTCACAGATATTGGTATAGCAACGAATCAACAGCGCATGAATGGGCAGCTTGTTTTATGTCTGACACCTCCGATCAGAGATGAGTCATACGACGCTGTTTTCCGGCTTGAAGAATTAGCGATTGAATCAGGAGAGCTTTTGATGGCCGGGAGCATGAAAGATTAAAAGCTCTTGGTTAAAATAATCAAACTGTGTTTTTGTGGTGCTTTTGGAAGGGAGTTTGGGTTACGATATTCTTCAGGAGAAAATCGATACGCATGGACTGTTTTCATTTCCAAAGTCCAAAAACGTGTGACAAAAAAACTGGATGTGATTTCCTGTATTTAGGGAATCAATAGAATTGTACTTTCAAAAAGAAGCAATGAATAAACCACAATCCCATAAAACAAATGAGTCTGCATCGAGAGCGAAGGAATGTGATGCGATTCCAGATACCTTGCTTGGCGATGACATTGCCCTGGCTGCTGAAAACATGGAGCAGATTCTATCTTCACCAAGTTACAGTTTGGCACAAGAAGATTTTCAAGTGTTGGCTCGTCAAGAAATGCGAGGGGTACGAATGCTTCTGGAGCTCGGTAAGCCTGAGCTTGCATTTCTGGAAGATAGCATTACGAGTACAGTGATTGTCTTTGGTGGAACCCAGGTTGTTGACCGAGCAGCAGCCGATAGAAGGCTTTTTGAAGCCCGTCGGCTACGGGATTCTAATCCTGACAACGACAGAGCAATTCGAGAGGTGACGCGGAGTGAGCGGCTAGTCGAAATGAGTCATTATTATGATTCAGCGAGAGCCTTTGCGAGGATTGTATCAATCGATAATCAATGTGATGAATCGCGTCACTATGTCATTGTGACTGGTGGTGGGCCAGGTATTATGGAAGCTGCAAATCGTGGTGCTTTTGATGTTGGCGCAAAGTCGATCGGCCTGAACATTAAGCTTCCAGCAGAACAACAGCCAAACCCTTTTATCACACCAGAACTTTGTTTTCAGTTCAAATATTTTGCACTGCGTAAGTTTCACTTCATCTTAAGAGCAGCAGCCGTGGTGTTGTTTCCAGGTGGTTTTGGGACACTCGATGAAATGTTCGAAGCGCTGACACTTCGACAAACTCATCGAATGCAACCTGTACCAATCATTTTGTTTGGTCGTGACTACTGGTCAAAGGTTATAGATTTCCAGTTTCTTGCAGATTCTGGCGTCATATCCGAGGAGCATCTTGACCTCTTTTCGTATGCAGAAAGTCCAGACGATGCCTGGAAGCAGATCCTTCACTTCCATAAGAATATGGAAGAAGGTGTCAGGAATGGGCAGGAATGAAATACTGATATCACTTTCATGCGTTAGCCAGTATGAACAGTTAAGTTGCATGTATTGGTATCTGAAGCTTAAAGCAGGTGCCAATTCCGGGTGTGCTGTCAACGCTGACTGAGCCACCATGTGCCTGGACAATGTGTTTCACGATTGAAAGACCTAGGCCGGTACCACCGCTCGCTCGGCTTCGACCTTTGTCAACTCGATAAAAACGCTCAAACAGTCGAGAGAGGTGTTGAGGTTCGATACCACACCCTTCGTCCTGAATGGTTATTTCAAGTATTTCAGGAGCCTGAGGTTTTTTTATCGACTGAGCTGATACAGATATCGTCGCTCCATTATCGCTAGCCTTGATAGCGTTGTTCAATAGATTGATAAGTGCTTGTTCGAGCAGTGGTGCGTTAATGTCTGCTTGAATCGCCTCATCGTAGTGCAATTCAAGATTAATATTTTGTTCCGTCAGTCCAGAAAGACAGTCCCGCTTGGCATTATGAAGCACATCTCCAATGTCTGTTCGCTCCATGACAAGAGAGCCAGCGCCCTCGCGTTGCTCAATGCGAGAAAGTGCCAGAAGGTCTTCAATAATTGATTGCAGTCGATCAGCCTGACGACGAATGATTTCTAGAAACCGTTGGCGATCTTCTGCACTATCAACCTTTCGATTGAGAAGCGTTTCAATAAAGCCTTTGATGGATGCGATGGGTGTTTTTAGCTCATGAGAAACATTGGCAACAAATTCACGACGTACGTTTTCTAAATGCTTCAAATCGGTGATATCGCTAAGGACAATCACCGCACCACCCTTCCCAGAAATATCACGTAGTGCAGTACCCCGAACATGAATCGTACGCTCTGAAGGACCCGAGAGAATAATGTCATCTTCGAGAGGCTCACTACAATCGATGGCTTCAAGAGCAAATCGTCTGAGATCTGGATTACGAATCACACTTTGCATGGGATGACCAATATCGGCCTCCATGTTGACGTCAAAAAGATCTGCAGCCGCTTTATTAATTCCTAAAATCTTCTGTTGGGCATCGATCGCGAGTACACCCTCAATCATGCTATCGAGGACAGCTTCTTGTTCCGTATCTTGTCGACCAATTGTGACGCTGCGAGCTTCTAGCTGTTGAAAGAGTGTGCGAAAGGCGAATGCGAGAGTTGAGAGTTCAGATACATCTGGAATCGGAATTCTCGAATCAACATCACCGCCGGCTACCTTATTTGCGGCACTTGCCATTTGTTGTATGGGGCGTGCAATTTTTATTGCGAGGAGTGTTGCTATAAGCATCACAAAGACAAAACAAATGAAATAAGACACAAGTGTTGCGGTCTGTGCTTTAGCCAATGCTTCATCAGGTTCCCGTGTCGTGATCGAGGCTTGTAAAATAGCCGTCGGTGCTTTTGTAGACTCGTGCAGTCGAGCTATGAAGATTGTTCGAATTCCCGTCTCGGAATCATAGTTGCTTCTGGGAGATGTCAACTTTAAGCGGGCTTGTGTAGAAGAGAGATTGGTTAGCAAAGAAACTTGTGGAATATCTTGTGTGGGTTCAGTTTCCGTCTGCTGGCCTTGAGATGTGGCAATAAGTGTTCCATTCGCATTAAAGAGACTGAATTGCACACCAGATACCCGCTGAATTTGTTTTGCAGCAGTAACAAATTTTGAGGAGTCCGTGGGCATGAAATCAGCGGGGAGCATTCTTTCCAGGGCATCAATGGCATTCTGCAATTGATGCACGGATTGGTTATTCGCCAGGTGGGCCATTTGTATGGATGTAATCCAAAAGCAACTGAGCATCACGGCTACGGTAAATCCACCGAAGGTGGCAAGCAGGCGCCATACAAAACGTGTGCGGGGCATAGAAAAAGCCCAAGGTTTAAGGACTACGTCCTAAAACGATATCCCACTCCACGAACTGTTTCAATGTGTGAGCCAAACGCTCCAAGCTTTTTGCGCAAGCCTACTACTTGAACATCCACTGAGCGCTCTGTAACGGGATAATCCTCTCCTTTGACAGCATCGACGATCTGGGTACGTGAGTAGGCCCAGCCAGGCCGTTTTGCAAGAAAATGCAACAGCGCAAATTCAGTAAAAGTGAGGGTGACTACTTGTCCAGCCAGAGTGACCTCGTGACGCCCTGGATGAATAATCAGGTCTCCCACAGAGACCATGTCTCCCAGATCATCTTGTTCAGCCAACTTTCTTCTCAGCACGGCCTTAATTCGGGCAAGAAGAACCTGTGGACTAAACGGCTTTGTTACGTAATCATCAGCACCACGCTCTAAACCCTCGATCATATCACGCTCTTCACTTCTCGCGGTGAGCATGATGATTGGAACACTAGAAGTTTCTGTATCGGACTTCAGTCTGCGGCAGACTTCAAGCCCATCGATCATTGGCAACATAAGATCAAGAACGATGAGGTCTGGGATGTTCTCACGAACTGAACGTAGGGCTTCGTCACCATTCATTGCGCAACGAACGCGATAACCTTCTTCATGCAAATTGTACCGTATAAGCTCGAGAAGATCCTCTTCGTCATCGACCACAAGCACATCGTGGTTGTTTTTCAATTTCATGAAAATGCAGCCATAAAAGGCATTCCTCTATCTCTTCTGAACCTGCGGCAAAATCAATCAGCTAGAGAGTCGATTTCAGAATTGTTTTCAAGGATAGTAGTATAAGGCAAGTTAGTTTTTTGTAAGGATCACTTGGAAATACCAGTATTCATCAAGAAAGAAGAAGCTCAACATCTTCCGCAGTAAGATTTGCGATCATGCGGTCATCGGCTTGAACGATCGACTCAGCAAGTTCCCGCTTTTTTTCTTGTAAAGCAAGAATCTTTTCTTCAACAGTATCACGTGCGATTAGTCGATAGGCAAAAACCCTACGAGTTTGACCAATCCTATGAGCACGGTCTACGGCCTGCGCTTCAACGGCTGGGTTCCACCAAGGATCCAGAATATAAATGTAGTCTGCCGCCGTCAGATTTAGGCCTTGCCCGCCAGCCTTGAGTGAAATCAAGAAAAGTCGGCAGTCGGGATCTTCTTGGAAGCGATGGACATGTGCCTGACGGTCAGTTGTCTTGCCATCGAGATACTCATATACCGTTGACTGTTTGTCGAGGTGATGACGAAGAATAGAAAGAAAGCTTGTAAATTGACTAAAGATGAGCACCTTGTGGCCCTCATCGAGTACTTCTCCAAGTTGCCCCAATAAGGTCTCGAGTTTTGCACCGGGTTCATCAATACGATCCTTGTCAATCAGCCCAGGATGGCAGGAGGTTTGCCGGAGACGCAAAAGTGCTTCAAGTACGGCAATACGCGAGCGACCAATACCCATTCGCCCAATGCGGCCAGTAAGTTCTTGACGATAATGCTCACGAAGTTCGTCGTATACTTTTCTTTGTTTTTCACCGAGTTCGCAGAAGATGGTCTGTTCAGTTTTTTCAGGGAGATCAGACAACACCTGCGTCTTGGTTCGTCGAAGCAGGTAGGGATGAACGGCTTTTGCAATAATCTCTGAGCCATTTCCACGGCCACCAGCCAGAAACTTTTTCAGTCGTGTGGCACTTCCAAGTTGACCAGGATTCAGGAATTCAAAAATACTCCAGAGTTCACCAATGTGATTTTCTACTGGAGTACCTGTCACGGCGAGCCTGTGACGAGCCTTGAGTAAGCGACAGGCTTTTGCTGCCTGACTCGAGGCATTCTTAATGGACTGAGCTTCATCAAGGATAACGTAGTCAAATTCTTTGTCGCGATGCTGCATAATATCACGACGGAGTGTGCCATATGTGGTTAGCACAAGGTCATATGTTGTGAGTTTTGGGGCAAATTCAATTCTTGCGTTTCCTGTAAAATTTAACACTTTGAGATCAGGGGCAAATTTCTTCGCTTCTTCAATCCAATTAAAAATAAGACTTTTGGGAACGATCACTAATGTTGGTCGATGCGCAATACCAGAATCCTTGAGAAGGCCTTGCCGTCGCACAAGTAATGCAAGTACCTGAATGGTCTTCCCAAGACCCATATCATCAGCCAAACAGCCACCAAGCCCCATGCGTTCGAGGAAAGCCAGCCACCCAAGTCCCTCGCGCTGATAATGACGCAGAGTTCCTTCAAAACCATCGGGTTCATCGGCGGCATCAGGCCGCTCGCCATCCGCCAATTCTTCACGAATGCGATCAAAGGCCTCATCAATATGTGCAGTTGGCTGTCCCGCAAGAAGAGCGTCAAGAAGTGCCACTTGCATGCGGCTGTATCGCAGCGCACCGTTATTTTTTTGAGCAAGAACAGCCATCGGTTCAAACTGAGAGGCAAAGTCATCCGGAAGGATTCCGACGCTTCCGTCAGACAACTGGACAGAACGTTCTCCACGAGCCAATGCTGAAAGAAGTTCAGGCATATCTGCTGAGATGCCACCAAAGTCAACAGTGCCAGCCAATTCAAACCAATCAATGCCGCTGGTGACATTCCACGCGACACTACCAGCAGGACGGTATTGACGGCCGGCAACCTCAACGGCCCATCCAGCGGCAGCAAGTTGAGGGACTGCCGCGTCTAAGCGACCACGTGGTATCTCAACATGATGTAGTGGTTTCACGTCGCGTTCACTCTGACGCACTGCCGTTGCACCATGGTTTGGAAGTGTAGATAACGCATGACGCTCGGAGGCGTAATCTCGACGTACAAGAAGACGTCGAGCCGCATCAGCGGCACCACCAGCTGGATCATCAGCTGCTATCATCATTCCGCTATAGTCAAACCACACATTTCCTGCGAGTTGAATGCGGCTTGCATTACGTTTTCGTCCTCGTTTTGGTCGGCCTGTATCAACCTCTTCTTCTGCTACACTCGGGACATCACCCAGCACGAGTTTGGGGCGAGGAGCACCAGACTCGACGCGCCAGCCAGTCCAGCCAGGCAGGATAATCTTTGGAACATTTGCAAGGGAGGCAAGTTGTTCAATGAGTCCATCAACTTGTGAGCCAGTGAGTTCTATTGGGCCACGGCGCTCGAATTGATCCATCCAGGCGGTTGGTGAGGTCTGACCAGCAGCTGATTTTCTAAGGCTGAGGCGTGCCAGTCGATCAGAAAATACAATGAGGCCAGATTTCAGTATCGCTCTGGGTTCGTTAAGGTTTTTCCGTTCACTACCACGAACCAGCATCCCTCGAAGCGTTGCTTTCGGCGGCAGTTTCTTGGGTGTCTTGTTGCTAGGCAGCGTGTCTTCTTTAAGGGCTGCCCCAAGACTGTCGTCGTCTTCAGGATCCAGAACAATCGCAAATTCCCAAGCACTACCTCCATCCCACGCGAGAGGTTCAACAAGCTCAGGCTGTCGTCTTGGTTCTGGTTGCACAACAAGTCGTCCGGTCTCGCACAGTCTACTGAGATGGGATGCCGCCGTGTCGGGGCTAATCATGATTCGTGTTATTGTGCGTTGTTCAAGTGATTTTGCCTCAGACGCGTCATTTATTGAGACTGTGCCAACAAGCTGGGCTACGAGTGAATACTCCAGTTCGTCAAGTTGATTGAGCTCAACATTTCCAGGCCCAAGAACGATTGGTTTTGGTCGTCCAGTTGTCTGACCAGTTACATCAACCTGCATTCGAGAAGGGATAACAACAACCCCATGTGCATCCACTGAAGCTGTAATATCAAGAACAAAAACCAGTGCTCCGGTCACACGACGAGCATCAGCGAGAGCGAGGCCCATGGTGCGGACAGCTGGTTCCACAAGGCGTCGACGTTCCTCAAGTTCTGTTGCCCAAGAAGGTTGGCGACCACTTCCTCGTCTGGGATGAGTGCTCACTGTTCGTGTAGCTGACGATTGCGAAGCATCGCTTTTATTCACATCGTTTGAAGCACGCGAATCCGGTACAGGATCATCCTGTTCATCCAAATCATCCGATGGAATTACGTCAAGGATAACAGGAGTATGGTCATGAATTGTGGATAGAAGTGATCTCCTATCAATTTCCATGAGCGTGGCAGCTAATAAAGAGCATGGGCGTCCTGCCCGACCCGCTTGTGAAGTTGAATGACTTTCAAGGGTCATACCGCCACGTCGCCCAGCAGCCAATTCGAGAAATACTTCTTGAGTGTCACCCGATGTTGACTTGAAAATTGCACGAACCTGTCCCACTCGTGGGCAGGACAGTCGTGTTGGTGTTAGGTCACGGGCTGCTTGAATGTCGGCGGGATCAAAATGGTCAGCGAGTCGTTTTTCGAAAGACGTCATGCGCAAAAAATAAAAAAATAAAGAGAATGAATGTGGCGCGAAACGAAATAGTGTATTCAACGGAGGTCTTTGAATCGACAGGCGCTCAGCAATCTCGTAAAAGACACGCAATCACTTTCTCAAAGTGAGATTTCTTTGAGATATGAAGGGTTTTCGCAAGTGGTGAGAAATGCGAAGGTGACATGTTGTAGCTGGGACAACGTCATCAGAAACTTTTAACAGTTTCGATGAGCTCGAGCACATTTTCGACAGGTGTCTGTGGTAATACTCCATGTCCTAAATTGAATATGTGGCCAGGGCGGTGTGCTGCTTGTTCAAGAATGGCAAGGGCACGTTTGCGAATGGTATCGCGATCGGAAAGTAAAAGAGATGGCTCAAGGTTGCCTTGAACCGCTCTGTCATTTCCAATCAGATCCCAGCCATCATCCAAATTGATTCTCCAGTCCAGACCGATAACCGTACCCCCAGCCTCCTTGATCAGTGGCAAAAGGCAGGGGTTACCTGTTGCAAAATGAATGACAGGAGACTTTTTCATGACATCGCTCAAAGCCGTTTTGCTATGCGGTAATACATACCGCCGGTAGTCATCAGGCCCTAAACAACCAACCCAACTATCAAAGAGCTGTACGATTTGAGCACCAGCATCCAGTTGACTCATGAGGTACTTACTCACTGCTCTGGCCAATCTGTCCATTAGATCATGCCATGCTGATTCATAGTTGTACATGAATGTTTTAGTGAGCAACCATGCTTTACTTGTGCCTCCTTCAATACAATATCCTGCAAGGGTGAAGGGAGCCCCAGCAAAACCAATGACTGGGATGGAATCAGAAAGTCCAGCGCGAGTAGCTTGAACGACATCCATTACAAAACCCATGGAGTCGATATCATGGAACTCTTTCAATCGATTGACGTCGGTGGGTTCTCGTATCGGATTGTGAATGACTGGGCCTTCACCAGCGGCGAACTCTAAATCCATGCCCATTGGTTCAAGGAGTGGCAACAAGTCACTAAAGATGATAGCGGCATCAACGCCAAGCCGGTCGACGGTGGCAAGCATGACCTCTGCGGACAGGCGTGGATTTTTGCAAAGATCCAAAAAACTTACCTTTTCTCGAATAGAGCGGTACTCAGGAAGATAGCGGCCTGCCTGACGCATAAGCCAAACGGGTGTCCGTTCGACGGGCTCCATTTTGCAGGCTCGCATCATAAGCGATTGCTGGAATTTCTCATTATTCAGTTCAGAGGTAGAATTTGGTTGCGTTGGCATTCCTCAAGTATACCCTCGTTTGTGAGAGAGAAATGCGGTTAGAATAAGGGTTTGCATTATGTCGGTGGAATAAGACTTATGCTTGATTTCATTTCACGCATTTCAATTGTTTGTTTTGCGGCGAGTTATGCTGTTGCCTTCGCATGTGAAGTCTCACGGCTCCTTTTCCGGTCAGGGATACGGGGGGCTGTTATGGTTGGATTTACCATAGCAGGCTTGATTGCACACACTGCATTTCTGGCGTGGAGAGCAACATCCGAATCGACAGTACCACTTTCAAGTCCTTTTGACTGGTACTTAATTGGAGCATGGCTCTTAGCTGCAAGTTCACTCGCACTTACCGTGACCAAGCCCCGATTACCAATCGGTCTCTTTATCATGCCATTTGTGTTGTCAATGATCGGGATAGCTGCGCTCTCAAGCCGTGAGGCATTTCCTCAGAGTCTTGCAACACAGATTTGGGGTGTGATTCATGGAAGTTTTATTTTGGCAGCGAGTCTGGCTGTGGTTGTTGGGGCCATAACATCAGTTATGTGGCTCTTCCAGGCAGGTCGCCTTGCTCGTAAACAAGTGCCAATGCGTGGGTTTCGAATGCCGAGTCTGGAGCGTCTTTCTCATATGTCTCTGTATGCCATGGAGTTTGCGGCCTGGACAGCTTTAGCAGGTTTTGTTTCCGGCATTGTTCTTAACGTTCTGAATAAACAACAAGATCTTTCCGAAACAGTACCTTGGAACGATCCTGTTGTCTTACGAATGTCCATGTTGGTTTGTTGGCTCACCATTGCTGCAATGACAGCAAGGATCATCAAAAGACGACCTGGCGGAGTCAGGTTAGTGGTTTGGTTTTCACTTGTGAGTTTTGCCATCTTGACTGGTTCAATACTCTGGGGAGTATTTGGTGAAACCCGTCATGGAGTGCAACCCTCCTCTTCACATAGTCAGAATGAGGTTGCACTATGACCTTGGCGTTTGTCGGTGGAACCCATCGCACTGTACCGCTTCCGCTTCGGGAGCGGCTGGCTTTTTCAACAGATCAGGCAGCAGAGGCACTCTGTTGTTTTCGTGATCGCTTTCCAGGGAGGGAAGGTGTACTCCTCTCAACATGCAATCGGGTAGAACTCTACACGGCGGGAGAGAGTGATGTGTTACCCCTGCCCCGTGAACAACTTGTTGGTTTTCTTGCAGAATCTCGTGGTATTGATGCAGAAGTTCTCTCACCAGTTTTATTCGGCGAGACAGATGAAGCTGTCGTACGACATCTTTTTAGTGTGGCCTCTGGGCTGGACAGCATGGTTCTTGGTGAACCACAAATTATGTCACAGGTGAAGCAGGCCTTAGCAATCGCACAAGACAGTCAAACCACTGGGCCACTGACAGGAGAAATGTTTCAGGCAGCTTTGAGAACTGCGAAACGTGTTGCCACAGAAACAGCGATTGGACGTGAACGGTTGTCAATTCCAAGCATTGCCGTTTCGGATTTTGTTGCAGGTGTTTTTGAGCGGTTGGACGATAAAAAGGTACTGCTTTTAGGAGCAGGAAAAATGGCAAGGGAGACACTTCGCTATCTTCGAGATGCTGGAGCGAAGGATGTCACCATCATTAACAGAACATCTGAAAGAGCAAGTACTCTGGCTTCGGAGTTGCAGGCACGACCAAGTACGTTTGATCGACTTGGCGAGGAGTTGGTAGTGGCAGATCTTATCGTGAGCACCACAAGTGCTACTGAGCCAATCATAACGAATGATTATTACCACAGTGTTGAAAAATCCCGTCATGGTCGGCCGCTGGTCATTCTTGATCTGGCGATTCCACGTGATATTGATCCAGATATAGGCAAGAGTCCTGATGTCTGGCTTTACTCAATCGATGATCTCGGACGAACGTGTGAAGCGAATCGAAAAAGTCGTGAAAGAGAAATACCAACGGCATCAGCGATTATTGAAGAGGAATGTCGTCGTTTTATGGGAGAGTTGCACCATCGCAATAATGGACCAGTCATTGCGAGATTGCAGGCGGGTTGGAATGAAAGCGGAGATGTAGAACTGGAGCGACTTTTTCGTCGTTTGCCAGATCTTGATGTGTCAGATCGTGCTGAAATTCGAAAAGCCTTTCAACGATACGCTGCAAAAATGCTACACCTTCCACTTGCTTCACTGAGAAAAGAAAGCCATTCTGGTCCTCCGCATGGACTCATTGAGGCACTTAAGAGGCTTTTTGACCTCAAGGACTAATTGCCTGATGCTTGGTGTGCTTGATTTTCCTTGCAGTAGGATAATGCAAGTAATGCATACGCTGTGACAAGATTCGGATCACCTTCCATCCAGCGTGGGTTGTCATTGATCCAGGATCCATCCTTCAGTTGTCGTGCTATGATCGCATCCGCTAATTCACGCTTCCATACATGGGGGATTCCCTTGTCATCAATAAAAGTGTCATTTCCAAGTGCATCAAGTGCTTTTGCCGCAGTATGGAAGAAGTAATAAAGACCCGCGGTGCCAAGCCCCGGATTTTCCTCAAAGGTATAGTTTTGACGAAGCCACGTTGTCGCAGCTTTTACCCGCGAATCTTCCTTTGACAGTCCGGCAAAAATCATACTCTTTAATCCGGCATAGGTCATTGAACCATAGCTACGAAGTCCACCGGATGCTGTCACCCCTGCCTTACTTTCGCCCCCTGCAGCTGGCGTATAGTAAAAACCACCATCTGGATTTTTTGATGCGAATGGAAGGGTGTTGTTTGGTCCTTCAAGATTTTGGGTACGAGACACAAAAATTAACGCCCTTTGAATAGCTGGATCATCTTCACCATTTCCGGAAGCTCGAAGAGCCTCTATGAGGAATGAGGTATTGGAGAGATCAGGACGGTTTTTTCGACCGTACCCAGCTCCTCCATACGCTGGGTCAGATCGAGTATGCCCCTCACTGCCGTCCCATTGCAGCCCTCGTATGAATGCTTCAGCTGCTTGTATATCAGAATCGAACTGACCATCAGCGTTACACGTTACGAGAGCCATCATGGCAATCGCTGTCTCATAACTTGAAACAAGTGATTCTTGTGGATGAATACCACCGTCAGCCTGCTTGAAGGAGAGCAAATATTTTAATGCTTGTTGTATTTCTTTGGACTGAACAGTAGTTCCTGTTTTGATAAGACTTGTGATAACAAGCCCTGTGATTGCAGGTCCAACTTGAGCAGAGAAACTCCCATCCTCTGCCTGTCCAGTTTCGAGAAGATAGGCAGAGGCTTTTTTAGTAGCAGCTATCCGTACGTCCTCTTCAGCAGCTTGTGCTGATACGGGAAACACACAGCCACATATCAGGAACAGTGTTCCGATTCGCTGATTCATAATGCACCTGAGGAATGGGTGAAACTCAGAATAAATCGCCACCTATTATCCGCTTGTTAGACAATAAAATGAACTTACAGTATACACGCACCAAAAGTTTGTGTACTCAAACTGGCGCTGTCGGCAAGGCACGTGGAAAAGCAGGTACTTTTTTTGGCGGAGGCTCTTGGTCCTGCTCGAGTCTCCATTGCTCCCGCTCATACTCGGAAGCATAAAATGTGAGCCATATGAAAGAGTTTTCACTATCGCAGGCACTACAGTCCCAATGAAAATAATTGTCTGGAATATCTACCTTTTTGACTTGAGCCGGAAGGATGTCACGACGGATGAGACCATACAATTCGCGATCTGAGAGATGGTCTGTAAAATCTAGAACAATGCGCATTGAGTATAGTTGATCGATAATATGCCAAAGCCGTTCGTGAATCTGGTCATCATCAAGTGTGCATGCAGGTTGCAAAGCGAGTGTTGGTTCAAACCAGTGGGCAACGGGAACAAGTGGAGCTCGCTCCCAAGCCAGCATCGATTCGAGGAAACGATTTTCTGATTCAGTTGGGAGGCCGCGAAAGTCGATTTCAAAAATTGCTTCATCGAGGAAAGGCTCAATGGAATCTCGTAACTCAGCGTTACGGATCAAACAATCAACTTCTTCTGGGCCTGGCAAATGTGTGTGAGACATGCATCTGACGATACCCTCACTTCAGCGTCATTCAACAATCAAACACACACTTTTGAGGAGTTTTTTTGGACTTTGGCCGCTACGATCGTTACCAGCCGACGACTTGATGTCGTCGGCCGTGTCGGTGCTATTTGCCAAGTTTATATTGTCCGTCTATTTTTTAGCGTTTTCGTCGCATGGCTCTAAAGCCGTAATCTTAGCGACCCGTCTGGCGTGCCGTCCGCCCTCAAAAGAGGTGTCCAGCCAGGTTCGGATGATTTTTTCCTGTTCCTCAGAACCGATCATTTCAGCTGCAATACAAAGCACGTTGAGGTCGTTATGCCGTCGACTCATTTCAGCTGTTACCTCGTCATTACAGGTAGCAGCACGGATACTTGGCAGTTTATTTGCCGCAATGGCCATCCCCACACCAGTACTACACAGAAGAATACCTCTGTCGGCAGATCCATCACTGACCTGATTGGCAACATCACCCGCAATATCGGGGTAGTCTACGGCATCTTCCGAATGACTGCCGCAGTCAACCACCTCATGGCCAAGACGCTCAAGACAACCAATAATACGGCGTCTTGAGGTCACTCCACGATGGTCACTGCCTATCGCAATCCGCATGTATTCTTCCTTCTGGCTGAGTCAAACTACTTCTCTGGAGGCTTCAGGGGTAGACCAAGTGTATCGATTCTTGATTTGATATGCGCCAATATTTGTTGAGCACATGTTCTATAAGTGTCCAAAGGACCACCAATTGGATCAACAACATCAATTCGGTCGGGGGAAAGTAGCGCTATCCGATCCCGTGCCTCTGGGAATTGAGCAAGTATTGCTGATTTGTGGGATGCAGTCATGGTCCAAATAATATCAGCTTTTTTCACAAGGTCTGAAGTAACTGGCTGACTGTGGTGATGCGATAAAGAACCTCCAAGTTCAGCAACGGCTTCTTGGGCTCGTGCACTTGCACTACTTCCTGCCCAGGCGGCAACACCGGCACTTTCGACAATAACCCCACGTGAAGGAATTTCATCGGCTTTGCAATCAAGTTGATCAGCGATGGTTTTTCGAAAAAGTGCCTCAGCCATAGGGCTACGACAGGTGTTCCCTGTACAGACAAATAAAACAACAAGTTTTGATTTTTGATGAATAACGTCTTCTTTAATCATGCCTGAGCGAAGAATAGTGTAACTATGGTTGTCTACCTTAATTATGGTGAATGGATCATGATACTGTACATGTCCATCATTAATGACAAGATCAAGGGCTGTTTTGCTCCGTTCAATTAAGGCCTCAGCCGTTTCTGACAGTGGTTCGTCGAGAACATCTGGTTCTGCGAGAACAATGGGTCCTGCCAACATTCTCATGCAACTGCTGAGTATCGGATGATTTGGGACTCGTAGCCGGAGTTGGCCATTCTTTGTAATAGCTTTTCGTGACGTGTTGTTAAGGCATTGGACAAGGCTCCCAGGGTGGTTGTCATCAACAACCAACGCAACGGGACCAGGCCAACATCGTCGCGCTATTCTTATTCCGATTTGACTAAGACTTGGAGCCCAATCAATAGCTTCCTCTACACTTTTTACACACAGTGAAAGAAGTGGTTCCTCTGTACGATGAGCAACAAGAGAAAGTAATCGTTGAATAGCCTTCGGCTGTCGTGCTGCAGCAGCAACGACATAATCAGATTCTGTTGGAAAACCGACGGTCTTTCCCTCAGCCAATGATTGAACTGCCTTATGCACCACATCACGGGTGTCGTCAGACTCCTGGAGATCAATAATATGAGGATGCATAGGAAGAATAGGTATTTGACACGATTAGAGACTACGGCAAGCAGTCAAGAATTATAAGGTAGGTAATCACGCAGAGTTGATCTCTGAGACAAGAAAATAGCGGTTCTGGGAAAGTAATTTTATGTTAGCAGTTTTCACCTTGTGGATCTCGGGTGAACTTCGCTATTTCTTCACCAAACCCGCCATTCATTTCCGTTGGATTGAGTCAACTTGAGACACTTGTCTGCCCATATAAAGCTGCTCCACATAAAGTCCCTGCTTGTCGGTATTGTGTATCTGTTTGGGATGAGTGCATGTGCAATGGCTCAGTTACCTGCCTCTGATGCAAGTATTTCAGATCAAAATGCATTGGTTCCAGATGGAGCAGGTGATCGCATCGTTGAAGTAAGAATTGAAGGCAACGAGACCATGGATGCCTCAAAGCTTCCTAAGTTGGTGACTCGTGCGGGTCAAAGTTTTGATCCACAGTCGATTGAAGAAGATGTACGAACACTTCATCGCAGTCGAAAATTTGTAGATGTGCACCCCAAGTATGTACGTGTTCGCCAGGGTGTTGTGGTTATTTTCCAGGTCGTTGAGCGACCAACGATACGTCATGTACGTTTTGTTGGGAATGAATGGGTGTCTACTCGAACACTCAAAAAGAAAGGAGAAATAGACGTCGGAGACTCGATGGATGCGTACGTTGTTGAGGAAGCTCGACGACGGGTGGAATCCTACTATCACGAGAAAGGGTATGACGCTGCACGTGTCAAAACGGTTGAAGGCAGTAAGCCCGGGGATAGAGGTGCTGTATTTCTCATTGATGAAGGCATGAGAAAAAAAGCTCTTTGGACAAGTTTTGTTGGGAATACGATTGCCAGTGATGCCCGCTTGCTTACACAGATAAAATCAAAGCCAGGTTTCTTTTGGTTGCTTGGTGGTGATATTGATCGCGAAAAAATTGATGCCGATGTGGATACCCTTACGGCGTACTATCGCAGCCTTGGTTTTTTTCAAGCAAAAGTTGGTCGAGAGGTGCAGGTAGTTGGTGGTCCAGGGCGAGATTGGACAATCCTTACATTTGTCATCAATGAGGGCCCACGCTATATCGTTCGAAATGTATCATTTATTGGTAATAGTAAATTCAAGGGTGAATTTCTTTCACGTGACCTAAAACTACAAAGTGGCGAGCCATTTAATCAGACTCAAATGGAGGGCGATCTCAGTCTTGTACGTGACATTTATGGTGGTCGTGGTTTTGTTTTTGCAGATATTCGTGCAGATCCCCGTTTTCTTGAGGAGCCTGGGCAGCTTGATTTGGTGTACAACATCAATGAAGGACAACGATATCGTGTCGGCCAGATCAATGTTCGGATTGGTGGAGAACATCCCCATACGAAGCACAGTACGATATTGAATCGGCTTTCCTTAAGGCCGGGTGATATTCTTGACATTCGTAAACTGCGTAATGATGAGCGTCGTCTCAAGTCGAGCGGACTGTTTCTGAATGAGCCTGCCAAAGGTGAAGGGCCAAGGATTGTCTTTAGTAAGCCTGAACAAACTCAGGAACAAATTGCATCCGACCCAGATAACGGTTTTCGCGGGCAGAGTCCTGATCCAGATACAGAGACAACCGTCTTGAATCTTGTTTTGGAGGGTAATCTCAGTGAGGCCCTTCCAGCGGAACAAGAACCCAGCTCTGCCTTGCTCTCTTCACCTGAGCAACAGAAGGAAAGACCTGTTTCCTCTCAGGCGCCAGTCTGGCGTGGACAGAGTCCTCAGCCTTCACCACAGCAGTGGAGTGGTGCTCCACTACCAGCACCTGGACCAACAGCCCCGAACTATGCATCCCCCATTCAGCCAGCCCCGAACTATTTTGCTCAATTGCCAGCTCCCGGTCAGGTGGAACCTCCGGGAGGCATGGCTCCGGCAGTAGGTTACGGTGGAGCATTACCACCGCCAGCGCCGGGATTTGTGCCTGGACAAGCGCCCGGTGTCCCCCCGAATTTTCCTCAGCCCGGGATCGCTCCGGGTTTTGGTCAACCCATTCAAGTTTTTCCTGGTAATGAGCCGTATGTCATTCTCGATGTTGATGCACAGGAGACGCAAACAGGACGGCTCATGATTGGTGCTGGCGTGAACTCCAATGCGGGTTTGGTTGGCAATATTGTCATCGATGAGCAGAACTTCGATCTCTTTCGACTTCCTACAAGTTGGGATGACATTCGGAACGGGACAGCTTTTCGCGGGGCTGGCCAGCGCTTTCGACTAGAAGCCGCACCAGGAACACAATTACAGCGATATACCGCAACGTTCCAAGAACCGTATCTTTTTGATACACGGATTGGTCTTTCAACAAGTTTCAGTTACTTCACGCGTTACTTTTTTGATTGGGCAGAAGAACGACTTGGTGGCCGCGTAGGACTTGGCTATCAATTTGCTTTTGCTCCTGACCTGTCAGTCAATGTTGGCTTTCGCGGAGAAAACGTTGATGTCTTTCAGCCCCGAGTACTCGTTCCAGACATCCAACGTATGTTGGGCATAAAATCCGTATACGGATTCAGTGCAGGAATTATTCACGACACCCGTGATAGCCCATTTCTTCCAACCCAAGGACACCTTCTAACATTTGAATTTGAACAGGTCATTGGTTCATTTCAGTATCCCCGGGGTGTGCTTGAGGGACGTCAATATTTTCTTGTCAACCAACGGCCAGATGGATCGGGACGGCATGTGCTCTCCATAGGTTCTGTGCTTGGTATATCTGGTCCGGACACGCCGGCCTACGATAACTTCTATGCAGGGGGATATAACACCCTCCGTGGTTTTGCATTCCGTGGTGCAAGTCCAACGCAGCAAAATCCAATTACGGGTGCAATCGCTACTGTTGGTGGTCCTTTCCAATGGCTCAATACAATTGAGTACATGTTTCCGATTACGGCAGATGATTCTCTCCGCGGTGTCGTCTTTACTGATTTTGGTACCGTCGAATCTAACGTTTCGATCAACCAGATGCGGGTCGCACCAGGAGCGGGCTTGCGGATCACCGTTCCAGCGATGGGGCCAGCACCTATCGCACTCGACTTCGCTTTCCCTGTTGTATACGACCCACTTGATAGCAAGCAGTTGTTTAGCTTTTTTGTTGGCTTTGCGCGTTAGGGCGGAAGGCAAAAGGTTATACGGATGAAGTCTAAGCAACAAAATCTGAAAAAACGAATACTGGTTATCCGCAATCGATATATCGGTGATACCGTTCTTGCTATTCCTTTTCTTAGAAATCTAAGAAGGAAATACCCAGATGCAATCATTGATGTCCTTGTTGAGCATGGTGCTGGCCAAATTCTTGCAGATTGTCCGTACAAGAATGAACTGGTTGTATGGGAGCGCCCAAAACGCATTAATGATGTGGTTCCAAATTCATTTGCAAACATTGTATCGACAGCACGTTGGATTCGACGACGTCGATATGACCAAACTTTTATTTTGAAACGTTCACTTTCAACTGGTCTGTTGGCATGGTTAGCTGGAATCCCACATCGGATTGGTGCAGTACGGGATGGACGAGGAATGTTCCTGACTCGCAAAGTGCCTTTGCAAAAAGGAAGGCACGAAGTCGAACTGTCCTTTGACCTGCTGAGAGCTGAGGGCATCGCAGTTGACGATGGTCACAACGAGAATTGGGTGTCTGAATCATCCGGCCGAAAAGTCGAGCAACTGCTGGCATCGATACCCCCACAAAAACCAAGAGTTTTTATATCCCCCAAGTCAAGTGACTCAGTGAGGAACTGGCGGATGCCTCATATGGTTGAGGTCCTTCGTTGGCTTATTGAGGATTTTGGATGTGAAGTGTTTCTATGTGGTTCGTTAGCCGACCTTGATGTGCATCAGCAACTCAAGCAGACCCTCGACCCGAACGTTGCATCGCATGTTCATGACTTCAGTCGACAGTGTTCGCTTGGTGAGGTGTCAGCACTCCTCTCACAAATGGATTGTTGTATTGGTGTGGACACAGGTTTGCCACACGTTGCAGCATCATTTGGCGTGCCCATCGTAAAGATCTGTGGACAAACAGATCAGCGTCAGTGGAGGCCATGGAAGACACAATCAATTCTTGTACAACCGCCCAATCATTCGAATGCAGTTATTGATGTGACTGTTGATCAGGTCATAACAGCAATACAGCAGCTCTTTCACAAGGCCCATGTAGGGAAAAAAGCCAGTCGTCGCAGCATCAAAACACTTGACCTGAGAACTGGTATGTACCCCTATCAGGTGCTTGAGTCTCCACAACAAGATCGCGTCAATGCATCCAAAGTGGCAGAAGAAGTACCTCTACCCTAAAAGTGTCTTTGCCCCTTTTACTTTAAGACCATCGAAGGGTTGTGCAAAGAAACACTCATGGATGTGGTGGTTCTTGATGAGACAGCAGTGATATGTTGTCTCCATGCATTCAATGTCAGTCTTGTTGATGTGTATCGTTGAATCGTTGCAGAACGGCTTGCACTGCATGACAGCCGGCTACAAAACCACTTGACCATGCCCACTGGAAATTAAATCCACCAATCCGGCCATCAACATCAAGCATTTCTCCAGCGAAAAAAAGGCCGGGTACAATTCGACTTTCCATTGTGTGAAGCGTTACTTCGGATAACGGTATGCCACCAGCGGTGGCTTCTGCAACAGAAAACCCACGGTCACCGACAATGTCGAGGGGTGTTGCAGTCAATATGCGTACAAGTCTTTTTCTTGCCTCACGAGAAAGATCACCAGTGCATGGAGCTTCGGCTTGCGCACAGAGCGCTTGTGCAAGGCGGGCGGGGACATGTCTGCGAAGAAAGGATTGCACGCCTCGAGACTGTAGATCAATAAGTTCTTGATGAAGATCCTCAGGCTGTTTTTCAGGCAGCCAATTGATCACAAGAGAAACAGAGGGATCGACAGACTTTGCCATGAGAAAGTGACGACTGATATCAAGAATACTTGGTCCTGACAGTCCAGTATGCGTGCAAAGGGTGCTTCCACGACACGCAGTGAGTTGTTTTCCTGAGCGCGCAAGGAGCTTGACTTCTGTCGCGACAGTCAGGCCAGAGAGGTGTGTGATCCAATGCCCGTCTGGAAGGAGAAGCGGTACGAGAGCGGGAATAATTGGTTCACTTAATGAGTGCCCTAAACGCTGGGCTAGTTCATATCCTCTGCCATCACTTCCAGATTTTGGAAGAGATTTCCCACCAGTACACAGAATGACATGATGCGCGGTGAATGTTTCAGAGGGAGTGGTTACTGTGAAAACCGTTCCGTTTTTTTCAAGACGTGTGACATTTGCTGGGCATCTGATCACTGCTCCATTTTTTTTCACTTCATCAACGAGGGCGTTGAGAACCGTGCGTGCTGAGTCAGACACTGGAAAAAGCTTGCCAGTGTCTTCTCGCTTCAGTTCAACTCCAATCTGACGGAAAAAATCAAGGGTATCAGCGACGCTAAATTGCCTGAGTACTTTTCGAATGGCTGGGGGCGTACTGCCAGCAAAATCGGCCTCGGTGACCTCATCATGTGTGACATTACAACGACCACCTCCAGCGATCAGTATTTTCGCGCCAAGTTTTCTTGCGCCATCGAGGGCAATGATTGAAGCGTGACAATTTGCCTGACGAGCTGTTCTGCCTGCCCAAAGCGTTGCAAAAAGTCCAGCTGCCCCTGCACCAATCACGAGTACATCACAGGACGTTTTTGATGAGTTCACGGATGCATCTGTGTCTCGGGTAAAGACTTCTTGCTACTGTTGACGAAAAGCAAACACACCATGTTTGTTTGCCACAATAATATCTGGTCGGCCATCATTATTAAGATCAGCTGTCGTGACCTGTGTGCCGACACCACTGTCATTATCGATCAAGTGTGGCACAAATGTAGCCTCACCACTATCGTTGCGCTGCAAACCAAACCAGTACAATACGGGTGGTGCATTTGGTTCGACATCTCCACTAATGCCATGAGCCCAACGTCGTTTCCCTGTGACAATATCATCAAGTCCATCTCCATCAATATCCGTCATTGCTACGGCATGTAGTTGGCTGAAAGAAATTCCACTTGGTTGTTCGTCTGGTGTGTGATTGAGGATGATATGCTCACGAAAGGCTCCGTTCTCTTTTTGCTCAAACCACGCAAGGCCGTATCCATGAGCATCAAGACTTGTAATGACGTCACTGCGTCCATCACCATTTACATCCCGAACATACATTTGTGCACCACCCCGTGCGTTTGGAGGACCAAAAGGACCAGGATGAAATTCCCAGAACGTCGGTGATTCTGAAGAAGGCGGTTGCTCGAACCAGCCATCCTTCGTGAGGATATCAACACGGTTATCACCGTTCATATCACCTGCGCCTGAGCCATGTGTGTAGCGAAAATACTTTTTATCATTTTCAGGTGATCGTGGCGTGATTGGGTGAAATGCAGCTTTACTGAGAGGTTGTTGCCAGTCAATCTTGGCAAAACCAAGTTGACCACCTTTCTTATTTCCGTCGCTCGAGTGGACGAAGAGTTCAGGCCGCCCGTCAGCATTCATATCTCTCAGGCCAGGCGATTCACCATCTGCGATATCAAACACGGCATGCTGTGACCAGTACCCTTTGTCGCGTCCTTGTGGATTGACAAATACCAATGCGGGTTTCCCAGGGAGTCCATAGACTAAAATGTCAGACCATCCGTCACTATTAAAGTCATAGGTAAATGCTAAGAAGTAATCGGAGTATCCACGCTTGGGATCGTATGGGGTTTTTGAAGGACCAGAAGGATTATTGGCT
>MDSZ01010733.1_pt1 | contig 49146 bp, 30 predicted proteins | sample 811201 | NCBI WGS metagenome assembly MDSZ01 (sample SAMN05326647, study PRJNA326480) | marine metagenome | isolation source: seawater | place: Indian Ocean: North | collected 2010 | reverse complement strand
CTATAAGTGGATTGAAACGTGTAAATGGGAACCATTTGAGTATCATTCAGTTGAGGATATTTACGAACTAATTGAACATTTATCACTTTCAGTTAGGAGGTACATTAACAATGCCTAAAACGCAATTACAATTTGAATGTATCATCGAACTCGATGAAGATGATGACGTTCAAGTATCACATTTGCCTGAAGAAATACAGGCATATCTTGATAGTAACTACGGTGAAGATAACACCGCAAAAGTATTAAAATGGAGATCTTATTCTTTGGAGGATTCTAACAATGAGTTTTGAAACTGACGTTCACTATGTTAAACTAACTGGCAATGAAATCTCTACGATTTTATATGCTTTAGAGGGATATATTCAAGGTAATGATGAATATGAATCAGGAGGCGATTTCTCTCTTGATGTTGATAACATCTTCTCAGCATTAGAAGCGGTTACTGATAATTATTATGATGAAAAAGAGAAATTTAATATAAGCAATGGTGTTCGTTGCTTTGTTGATGAACAACAGGTAAATTGCACCACTTGGGAGCAATGATTTCAGAGTGTAACGAGTGTATCATGCCGAACTACAATTTTCTTGATTTTGTGTCATACTAAAGGTATGAAAAATTCAATTCTTACTAAAACTTTATTCTCTCAAGTCGTTGATTTAACCAACGATGTTATTACTCTCGATAAGAGATTTAATGCTTACGATATCTACAACGTAAGAAATTCTTCAATCAGAATATATCACTATCCAGTGTATTCTGAGTATGATTCTAACATGAATCGTAATGTAATCGCTGACAACTTCGTTGTTAACGAAATGATCTACACTTTCAACGGTTGTACATCAGGAACTCAAGCGAATTACGGTTCCTTTGATAACATTCAAGATGCAATAGATTGCGCCTTAGGTGTTATTGAATCAGGTGAAGATGAGTTCTCTAATTGTGAATAACTCTTCACTCACTAATTAACAACAATCCGAGGCAATCGCCTCTTTTTTTATGTCCTCTAACCCCTCTACAATCGTGCCTGACGTTATTAACGAGGTTCTACAAGTATATTGGGATAGTTCATAATTTCTCGTCTTTATTTGTTCTCCCTCGTTATTACAGTCCCTTTGAAATTCAACGCCGCCGATTTTAAGTTATGACCATAAGATTTGCAAGCAATGTAAGAACTAGAGAGAAAGTTTATATTGTAGATGATAAATATCATGCTACACTAATTGAAACTTTACGTTATTATTCCCCACATTATGAGCAACTCAATACGAACAGTATCCCGCAGTTGGAGCGAAGAACTAGACAGCAAGACGCAAGAGAAAGTTTATAACGAAATCGTGAAATATTTCGAGGATGTCAAAGCAAACTGCCCGCCAGTAATTGTTGACAACTTCGAATAATTACACTATAATAGTAACACAAACCTTCACCTAATCTTCCATCATGCCTGCTACACAAAAGAAACAAAAAACAACCCTTACTAGATATCGGGTTACGCTAGATTTCTCAGTAAATGATGCTAACTGTGTAAGACCTAGTGATTGGAATTGGAAAGATCTTTTAGAGTTAAAAGGTAAAGAACGGGTTAAATCTGTCTATGTTGAGAATTTAGGACAGTTTAATGCCTGAAGAAAGTATTACTAACACCACCTCAACTTTCACAAAGGAAGAATTAAGTTGTCTTAAACTTCTCGTGTTAAGTGAATTAAACCGTTATGAGGTAGATGAAGCACAAGGCGGACATTTACATGATACATTAAAACAATTAGTCACGAAGTTAAATTACATTAAAGAGGATACATTTCCAGGCAGGTATCATTATAAAATGACAGATGATGAAATTGCAAGTATGTTTTATGAGGAAACATTAGACCAACAAGGTGTTAAGAATTACCCGCCATTGTTCCATGATTATAGTAGATATTACCGACGTGATTCTATTGATCCTGATATAAACAATCCTGACAGTAATTAGTCTACTATGTTAGAACAAGATATTATTAATGCTGGATATAAGTATAACCCAGAGGGTGCTAATAACCTAGACGAAGGTTATATTAAGATAGGTACAGATAGAGTGGAATATTATAAAGAATTGGATGAAGATACTTGGTTCTACGTTTGCTCTGACTTAGAGGGTAATATGATGGAGTATCAGCAAATTAAGAAGGGGTAATTACAAGGACATTCGAGCAACTTTGCTATTACAAATGTACTACTCTAAGGTGCTCGAATTGTCTTATAATCCATAGAGATTGTTTATAGAGTGTTTATAGATTGTATTTTTTAATTATATTTTAAATGGCATTTTAAATGTAGTTGCGTGCTCTATCTCTTTTATAATATCTCTGAATAAATGTAGCGAACTTATAGTCATCTTGGCGCTCATGCTAACACGAATCCTCGGAAATGTCAAGAAATTCGTTATAAGACTCCAAGGCAATGTGAGGGAACTTAAATGATACTTAACCCCTTGTAATCGTGTGTTGCCAAAGTTGCTCGAATACCTTATAATAACTCTGTCAGGGTTGATAAGAATGCTATAAGCAATTAGAGTCCTTATATGTAGCAAATGGGGACAGTTCATAAAGTGGCACAGTAAATCCCCATTCTGGGATTAGATGGGTTATATTATAAGAGTCCTCAAGAGATTCATCCTAATGAAACTTACACCAATCGCCGCTAATCAGACTGAGGTTTGCTTAAACAATGGTGATCAAATCTTCTTCAGTTATAGAACACCAGTCGCAGCATATTGCCGTGACTTAGGTTATATCAGAACTGAAAAGTTTTGGAGTGTTACTACATCTCGCCACATTAATAAGTGGTTGAAAAATGTAGCAGAGGTTAAGCAAGTTCCCCAGAGTTTGCTTGACAATCTCCTAGAGGATTAACTAACTGTCGTTATTACTTTCTTCGTCTAATTATGTCACAGTCATTCGCTCTTTCGTCCTTCTATTCTCGTCTTGATGAGTGTAGCAATGGTCGTGAACTTCTCGAAGTTCTTGAAGCAATCGTCCAAGAAATTAACTAACCTTCGTTAACAACAACCTCGACTTAATTATGCTCAACATTGCTACAGCGTCCTCATTAGATTTGCTCCTTGCAGATGTACGTGGGGAAATCAAATATAAGCGACTAAGAGCAAACAAACCCCGTAAATCTGATCTCTGGTTAACACAAACTAAAGGCATCAGAACTAACACAAATAGGGGGAAATTAAACGAGAAACATGCTCAAATAGTCTAGAACAGTTTGCTACACTATGCCCCCTCTAATCAGGGGGCATTCTTATACATTTGCCAAGGCAATCGTCCCATGTTATAATAGAAATAGGCAGTAAATTGGTGTTCTTATGTGTTATAAACCCCGAGCGATGGGGTGTTTAAAAAACGCTAACAACCCTAATCTATAACGAACCAAAAGCGGGATCAAAATATATCCCGTTTTAAAATATTTTTGCCAGTATAAAAATGCCGCCAAGGTCTATATACTGTACAACCCACATAAGAGTTGAAAATGCAACCAGTAACGTTCCATGTATACGAATCAACTGAAGAAGAAGAGAATAAAGTAATTGCCCATAACCTTACTATAGATGAATTAGAAGAAGGATTAAGAGATAGAAGTATTAATTTAACCAAACATGAGGTAGTTCCTATATGGGATGATTCAGCTAACGAACTGGAGCCTAGTTACTAATGTCTGATAAACGTAAATTAAAAGGATCATCCCGCACTCAGAACCAAAGGAATGCAATTCACAAGACTCAAGCAACTAAGAAGAGTAGTGTGAGTAAAGGGAAAAGAAAGAAAGGTTAAAGTACCTATTTTTATAAGTATAATGCAGCAGCATTAATACTCATGCACTATGATTTCGATTCTTATACTGTAGATTTGCTTATAGAGACTATACAGTATAGAATTGAGAACGATGAGCATTTGCATGTATCCCCTAATTTAAAAGCTGATCTTGAAGACCTACTCACTGATATAGAAGATGAATATCTTTAATGTATACTTGGGCAAACATTTAATCATGGAAAATGTAGAGGAGCCTGATCTTAAGGACAAGTTGGTTCATTTACAGGAATACTTTGATTGGTATCCTGATGATGAATTAAGGCACGAGGAATTTAAAGTCGTCCCTGTGACTCCCTCTAAATAATTTTACTGACATGGACAAATGTGATTTGTTGTGTTAGACTACTATCGTAATCGTTATTCATTATGGCTAAAGGATTTACTGTTAAAGCAAATGCTCCCACTCCAAAGAAGAAAGAAGATACATTTAATCTAGATGCGGCAAAAGCATTAGTAAAAGGAAAAAGTGTAGTCTTTTGTTTGCCTGGACGAGGAGTCTCATATACGTTTTTAAAAGCATTCGTTCAATTATGCTTTGATCTAGTCCAAAACGGATCTTCTATCCAGATCTCTCAGGACTATTCATCTATGGTTAACTTTGCACGTTGTAAAGTATTAGGTGCAAATGTACTACGTGGTCCCGATCAAATACCTTGGGATGGCAAACTAAATTATGATTATCAACTATGGATAGACTCCGATATTGTTTTTGATACTGAGAAGTTCTACCGTCTTGTTGCAATGGACAAAGATATTGCATGTGGCTGGTATTGCACTGAGGATGGAAAAACTACATCGGTTGCACACTGGTTAGAAGAAGACGACTTTGCTAAGAATGGCGGAGTAATGAATCATGAGACTATTGAATCTATCTCACGTCGTCGTAAGCCTTTCACTGTAGACTACACAGGATTTGGTTGGACTCTCATTAAGAAGGGAGTATTTGAGAATGAGAAGATGAAGTATCCTTGGTTCGCACCTAAGATGCAAGTCTTTGAGTCTGGTGATGTACAGGATATGTGTGGAGAGGACGTTAGTTTCTGTTTAGATGCCTTAGCAGCAGACTACGAGATTTGGTGTGATCCCGTTATCAGGGTAGGACATGAGAAGATGAGAGTAATCTAATGAGGTTTACTCTCTTTCTTATCCAAGGTCTTATGATATCTTGGGTTTATTGGTTAATAAATTCGGCGGCGTAATACGGCGCGTCCAAATCGCAAAAAAACTCTAAGGGTACTAAATAGATGGCAGTAAGAATAAAAAAGGACGGAGATAACGTTGATACCGTACCGAAGAAGACTCGGCAAGGTAGAGGCAAACATACTAAGTATAGTTCTACGTCCCGTAATAAAGCTCCCAAACGTTACAGAGGTCAAGGCTAATGGCTGATTCCAGTTCAACACAATCACCTAACGCAGCTCCCGCTCCCGCAGCAGGTGGAAGAGAATTTCAATATAAGGTAGGTAGTGGAAGGCCACTCGGTTCAGATCCAGAACCAAGTAAGCATTCTCCTCTAGCTGCTGGTTAATGAAATTAAATAAACCATTAATGCATGTTAGGTTGCATCAACTAAAGTTTTTCTACTGGGATCCACGAATAGATCCTAGAGAACCTGAATACGACCCCACGTTTCCGTCGGGGTCTTTTTTTATGGATAAATAGTTGACACAAGATGTAGTATTACAATGGCTGAATTCGAATCTCCTTTCTTAAGAGGCATGATTAAAGATGAAAAAGAAGATAAAATGCTTCGTGAGATTGTCGGCGATGATGTAAATGATCGTAAACGACGTACAAAATTAACTGAAAATAGTGATTTGAATGTTGATATTAAATAAAAAGTTAAGAAAACCCTTATAGATAGTATATTCTCGGAGAAATTAAGACTAATGCCCACCTTCGTGTCCAATAGAACGAATATTTCTCGGTCTTTTAAGGATATTTCACTGTCTTTTAGAAGACATCCTGTGACTAATGACGTAACTGCACTTAAAAATGACTATGCGATAAAAAGAGCAGTTATTAATCTTGTCCGTACCCGAATGGGTGAGCGTTTTTTCCAACCTCTTATTGGTTCTAGAGTAGAAGATCAGATGTTTGAACTTCAATCTCCTGAAATGGCGAACATGATAGAGACGGAAATAAGAGTTTTACTTGATAATTATGAACCAAGAGTCGCCGCAAACGCAGTAACCGTTACTTATCCCCTTGATAGTAACGAAATGAACGTTTCGATTAACTATGATATCGTTGGATTATCATTTCCAACGCAAACAGTGGATTTCATCCTACAGCCAACTAGAGTATAATGGCATTTAATCAGTTTACAAACCTAGATTTTGAGACTTTAAAGGTTCAAATCAAGGACTACCTCAGAACGAACACCAATTTTACGGATTTTGACTTCGAGGGGTCTAACTTTGCGACTCTGATTGATGTTCTGGCGTATAATAGTTACATTACTGCCTATAACACTAACATGGCAGTTAATGAATGCTTCCTTGATAGTGCAACTTTAAGGGAAAACGTCGTTTCTCTTGCAAGAAATATTGGTTATGTACCCAGATCTTCAAGATCTGCAGAAGCTGTCATCAGTTTTAGTGTAAATTTGGGTACAAATGACACCAGAACGGTCACTTTGAAGGCTGGAACGGTTGTTTTGGGTAATGTTCAGGGTGGAAGTTACGTTTTTTCAATTCCAGAGGACTTTATTGTCGCTGTAAACGACCAAAACGTTGCTGTTTTTGATAGTATCACTGTTTATGAAGGAATTTACCTAACAAAAAACTTCAGTGTTGACTATTCTCTTCCAAATCAGCGTTTTATTATCCCAAATCCTGCTGTAGATACTGAATCTATTCGTGTTGTGATCCAATCTTCCACAACAGAGATCTTTACAAGGTATACAAACATCCTAAATGTGGATGCAACGTCTAAATTATTCCTAATTCAGGAAATTGAAGACGAAAGATACGAAATTTTATTCGGCGATGGTATCTTAGGTAAGAAACCACCTGCAGGAAGTACAATTAATGTAAGTTATATTGTCACAAATGGGTCAAATGGTAATGGTGGTGCTAATTTCTCCTTTGCTGGAATACTAAAAGATGATACAGGAGCAACCATTACATCAGGCATCTCTCTAATCACCACAAATCAGAGTTCTGAAAGGGGTGATAGTGTTGAATCTATTGACTCAATCAAGTACTTGGCGCCTCGTATATACGCTGCACAGTACCGTGCCGTGACCGCCAATGACTACAAAAGCATTATTCCCTCAATATATACCAATGTTGAATCTGTGACTGCATACGGGGGTGAAGAACTATCTCCACCTGAGTATGGAAAGGTCTTTATTTCCGTGAAACCCAAGAATGGTAGTTTCCTTTCACAGATCACGAAAAACGACATTCTGAGGGAATTAAAACAATACACTATTGCTGGTATTAAACCAGAATTAGTTGACCTCAAATATCTCTATGTTGAGGTTGATTCTTCAGTGTACTATAACGCAAACACTGTTTCTGATGCAACTGCATTGAGAACCAAAGTACTTACAACGTTAACGACGTATTCTCAGGGTGCTGATATTAACAGTTTTGGTGGTAGATTCAAATACAGTAAAGTTGTGGGTCTAGTCGATGATAGTGATAAGGGTATTACTTCAAACATCACTAAAATTAAGATTAGAAGAGATTTGACTCCTGAACTGAATACGTTTGCTACGTATGAACTTTGTTTTGGTAATAAATTCCATCAAAAGAGAACAGGATATAGTATTAAGTCCTCTGGATTTAATATTACTGGTACTGATGGAACCGTTTATATTGGTGATGTTCCGATTGATACTACAAAAGGAAGGTTGGTCTTCTTTAAATTGGAAAATAATACTCCAATTGTAATTAAGAGTAATGCTGGAACAGTTGACTATGATAAAGGAGAGATCCTTTTAGATGTGGTAAATATACAGGGTGCCACATTGAGTAGTGGACTTATTCAAATTGAGGCAGTTCCCGATTCTAATGACATCATTGCATTGAAGGATCTATATCTACAAGTAGATATTGGTAATAGTAAAGTAACTGCTCTACAAGACGTTGTTACTTCTGGTGAGAATACTTCTGCAACCGCTTACATTACAACCTCTAGTTACCTAAACGGAACATATACAAGATAATACAATGCCAGCAGAGATAAAGAGAGTCAAAATTGGTCATATTGTTGAGTCTCAAATTCCTGAATTTCTCAACGAAGAATCACCACTTTTTAAAGAATTTCTTGACCAATATTACCAATCCCAAGAACACCAATCTGGTGCGGTAGATCTCGCTGTAAATTTGCCAAATTATAGGCAAATTCCTGCATTTAATAGAGAAAGTTTAATACCATATTCATATCTTACTGAAACTGTTACTTCTGGTGATTCTCAAATCAAAGTTTTATCAACAGTTGGTTGGCCAGACAAGTATGGACTTCTAAAAATTGATAATGAGGTCATTACTTACACTAGTAAGAATACAAATACTGTAATTGATACTTTAGTTGCTAATTTTGCTACTAATTCTAATGTTATAGAGGTTAATGACGCAAATAAGTGTGAAGTTGGCATGTCAATTAGTGCTGGCACCGCTTTTCCTCTAGGAACAACAATTGCTGCAGTAGATAAACCAAATAGAAAGATATATGCTAGTGCTGTTTCCACTACTGTTGGTGGTAACACTCCAATTTTGATACTTTTAAACTCTTTTGAAGGATGTTTTAGAGGATTTAGTGGAATTGATCAAATTTCACAGGATGTTCAAGCAGAATTCCTTAATTTTAATCAATCTGATGCAGATGATCATCTTGCAGGAACCTCAACTAACCCAAAATATGTTTTTAACCTAAGTAATCTATTTTTACAGCAGTTTTTTAACAAATTTAAGGGTGAATTCCTGCCAGGATTCGAAGATAGGACATTTGCTGAAGGAGTTTCTCTATCTAACATTCTTGCAAGGGCAAAAGACTTCTATAGTGCTAAAGGTACTGATACTTCTTATAAAGTTCTCTTCAAATTACTTTATGCAGAAGATATTGATATTATTAAACCTCAAGATTTTACAATTGTTCCTTCAAGTAACAATTTCTTTAAAACTAAGAATGTTCTTGTTGAGAAAATCTCTGGTGGAGACCCAATTGAGACTAGAGGTAACTTCTTAAACCAAAATATCACTGGTATTGGAACAGTTAGTGCTTCAATCTATAATGTAGAATATAGACCAATTAATCAAAAGGATTTCTACGAAATTTCTCTTGATTCTACTTCATTTACTGGATCATTCCAAGTGCCTGGTAAAACTAAGGTATTGGAACAGGTTTCTGCTGGTACTTCGACTATTGTTGTAGATTCTACTATTGGATTTGGTAAAACTGGATCATTACTTGTTAAACCAACCCCAACATCGGATAATATCATTTGTTCTTATGCTGATAAGACAGTTAATCAGTTTTTAGGAGTTTCTGGAATAACAACTGGTCTTCAATTTGGTGCTGACGTATCTGAAGATAAGTTATCCTTTGCTTATGCTGGTTTTGGACAAACATCTATTGTTAATTTCCGTCTAGTTAATGTTATTGATAATATTGACACTCAACAGACCTCTAATTTAAGGACTGGCGACTCTCTTACATTATCATCTTTTGGATTTGACCTTGATACTGATCCTATGTTTAATACATGGATCTATAACATCCCAACAAAACATTTTATTGACGAATTTACTCAACAGAACGTTAATACTTACAGAGTAGTATTATTTGATGCTGTTGTTTCATATGTTGATGAAGATATCTACATTTTAAACAAAAAAGGTGAAAAAGTCTTAGCAACAATTAAAGATATTGAATATCCTGCTGGGGCAGTTGAAAAACGAGTATCTAACAGGTTAGTAGTTCAAGTTGCGGGTAATGTACCTACAGGTGTAGATAGAATTGAGAAAATAATTGTAAAAGCAAAACACAATAACAATTATTTCCCTGGCCTTGATGATATTCCTGCTGGTATTCAAAATACCTATTTGGATTTTAACGAACAGAACCTTTTTGTAACATCAACTGGATTACCAAACTATCCAATTTTTGCTACAGATAATAAAGTTTTTGTTACTAGTGAATCAAGTCAAGGTGATGAAGTTACTAGATTAAAGTCTATTGACCCTGCAAACAATAATCCATTTAAACATTATTTGGTAACTGGAGATAAAATTGCTTGGGATAATTTAAATAACAGTGGTCTTGCTACTGGAATTTACTTTGTAACCAACATCAATGACTTTGATTTTAGACTATCATACAGTCATTCTGACTTATATGCACAAAAGTATATTAATGTTGCTCCTTCTCTTCCACAACAGATAATTTACAAGTCTGGATGGGAGAATAAGAATGCAAAACATCAAAAGATTTTAAGTAAGTTTCCATATAAAAAAGTAGAACAATATTTCGATGATCCTGATAAGAGAAAGACAGCAAACAGGGCAGTCGGATTATTGGTTAATGGTGTAGAAATATTCCCTTCAACTGTTTTTGATGAACAGATTTACTATGGATCAGTTGATTCAATAACAGTAACTAATGCTGGTAAGGACTATGATGTAATTAATGGTCCACCATTAGTAGTACAGGATCAATCAGGTAGTGGTTCTGCTGCTTTTGCAAACGTTGTTGGTTCATTTAAAGATATTAAATTAATCACTCCTGGCATTGGTTATGCAGAAAAACCAAAAATTACTGTTTCTGGAGGAAATGGTGAAGGTGCTGTATTAGAATCTAACTTTGTTAGGGGAAGAATTGTTGTTTCATTTAAGGCAGATGGTACTTCTGTTAATGTTAACTCCGATACTATTGATTTCCCTGTTAAACATAATTTCGAATTAGGTGAAGAAGTAATTTATGATTCTGCTGGTAACGACGATATTGGTGGTATTGTAAGTCAATCAAGTTATTTCGTTAAAATTGTTGATGAATTTACGATTGGATTGCATAATTCTCCAGCTGATGCAAGAGCTGGTATCAATACGGTTAATATTGGATCTGTAAGTCTTGGATTCCATAACTTTAAGACTCTTAATAGTAAGAATACTATTACTAGAATCTATGTAAAGAATCCTGGCTCTGGATATTCAAATAAGAAAATTAGAGTTCCTGCTAGACCAAATAATGGCGATACTCAAACTGGTATTAGTACTGCGGATGATTATTTCTTTGCACCCAATCATAACTTCAAAAGTGGTGAAATTGTAAGATATGAAGCTTCTGGAACTCCTGCAAATGGATTAAGTACAACAACAGAATATTATATTGAAAGAGTAGATGCTAATAAATTTAAACTGGCTGATGCTGGTATAGGAACTCTTAGAACAGCAGATAATTATACTGCTAAGAGGTTTAATAGAATATCTGGGGTAGGAACTGGAACCCATACTATCAAATATCCACCTATTGAAATTAAAGTAGAGTCTCTTGCTGGAATTGGTTCTACTGGAATTACAAAACCAACAATTGATCCACTTGTTACAGGTAGTATTGAAAGTGTTTATCCAGAAAATGGTGGTATTGGTTATGGATGTACTAATATCCTTGGATTCCATAGAAGACCTAATGTTGGTATTGCTACTGTAACTTCTTCAGCTTTACTTAAACCGATTATTGTTGGAGGAACGATTGTTGATGTTCAGATACTTGCTGCAGGTAGAGGATATCGACAAGATTCGGAAATAATAGTAACTGGTATTGGTCAATTTGCAGAAATAAGTCCTACAATTTCGGATGAAGGTAAAATTGTTGGTGTTAGGATTATTGATGGTGGTACAAACTATGCAGTTGCAACAACTGGACTAGCTTTGAGGAATAGAGGTACAGATGCGAAGTTTATTGCAAATGTACATGAGTGGAAGATTAATCAAGAGGTAAAAACCTCTAATGGTAACCCAATTAATAAACAGGATGCTGCATTGACAAGACCTGCGGATAATACTGAATTGGGTCTTCAAATATTCTCATTATATCCACCAAATAAACTAAGATATCAACTTGGTGATAATATTGACCAAGGAGACATAGAATTAACTAATAATCCTTCTCACTCTCCTATTCTTGGATTTGCTTATGATGGAAATCCCATATATGGTCCATATGGATACAGTGGGGCAACTAGTGGTGCTATTAGGAGACTTACAAGTAGTTACATTCTCAATAGTGCGCCTAAGGTCGGTCTGAGACCGCCTGGATACGTGCCTGGGTATTTTATCGAAGATTATGAGTACAACGGTTCTGGCGACCTTGACGAGTTCGGTGGCAGGTATTGTATAACTCCACAGTTCCCTGATGGAGTATATGCTTACTTCTACAGTATTGATGTTGACTCTAGTGGAGTTTCTATTCCAAAATTCCCTTATATGGTTGCACAATCATTTAAGGATCTTCCTGTAATAGAAAACTTTGCTTCTAATTTCAACCAAGATCGTAATTTTGGTGATTTGGGATTAACGAGAAACATAGGTCCTTATTATACTAACTATGAGAATTCATTATATGAATTAATTGATAAAATTAATCCTACATTCAAACAGGAATTTAAAGTAACTGATATTCAAACATCAGGTATTACATCTACGACTGTATTTGCTGCTGGTAAGGGATATAGAGTTGGTGAGAAATTAGAACTTGATAATACAGGTACAGATGGTACAGGCACCAATATTGTTATTTCTCACGTTGGTGGAGAAACTGTTAATTCAATTAGTGTTGGTGTACAGACTTTCAGTGACGTTGATTTCACAATAGAAAGAAATAGAGTTATTGCATATACAAATGATCCTCATGGATTAATTAATGGTGAGGTAATAGTTGTAAGTGGCATTTCCACTACTAATCTTTCTGTAATAGAAGGTTCCCATAATGTCAATATATTCACTAAGTCTGTTGGTTTAACAACATATCTTGCAAACTCTGCCACAACTGGAATTTCAACATTTATTCCCGTAACAGATACTAGTGGATTCTTTGTTAATGATATTATTGGTATAGGAACAGAATTAATGAGAATTACTTCTGTTGAACCTGCATATTCTAGATTGGGTGTTAATAGACAAGTTGGTCTTGCTGAAACTCATGATGCTGGAACTAATAATGTTGTTCTTAAACCCACAAGATTTGAATTTACTTTAGATGAAGGAGTTAATTATCTAACGTATAGAAACAAGGTAACTTTCTTTAATGGACAGAATACTGTAGGTTTTGGAAGTACTGGACATGTTTATACAATAACTCCAACAGGTATTGGTACTTTAGTAACACAAACAGCGTATCAGAGATTTGTTCCTGAGAAGTCTATCTATGTTAAGGATCATCCTTACTACACAGGACAGAAATTAAAATATCAAATTGGTTATGGTGGATCCAGTCTTACTTGGGCAAAAACAAGTGTAGGAGCTACTAGTGGTGTAGGTACTGAATTACTTGCTAATGGTTCTGAGGTTTATGCTTTAAACCTTGGTATAGATTATCTTGGAATATCTACTGTTGGATTCCCTACAGAAACAGATGCTTTGTATTGGTATGATTTACCTGGCAATGTTGGATATGCACAATCTTTTGCTACAACATATCCAAGGATAACTGGTATTGTTGAAAGATTCCGTGGATCAGTTGGATGTTCTACAGATCATGGATTATCAACTGATGCAACCATATCACTTAATACATTACCTATTCAGACTGAAACTATTAAACTTAGATATGATCCAGTAATTCGTAAGATTACTACAAATCAAGTTTCATTCTCAAGTACAACATTTTCTGCTGATTTAACTAGTTTTGTAGTTGATAGTCAGGACTTACAAAGTGGTGATAAAGTTGTTTACTATGGTAATGGTAATATTATTGCTGGATTAGTAGATAATGATGTTTATTATGTTTTAAGAGAAGATCCAACAAAAATTAAACTATGTCAGTATGCTTCTGATGTAGATATTGCAAAAACTGTTCCTATCACATCTGTTGCTGTTGGAACATACTATTTGGCAAAAATTAACCCGCCAATTTCTGTTACTAATGGAAATAAACTAAAAATTGATGTATCTGACCAAACTCTTACAGATATGAGATTGGATCTTTATAAAGATCTTCAATTTAAAAAGAAATTGGATGTAAGTGGTAATGCAGAATATGGATTCTCTATTCTTAGAGATGGTATTCCAGGCACTTTAGGAGCTCATATTACTATCACTACTATAGCTGGATATCCTAGAAAATCTTATTATAATTTCACTCCAGTTACTCCTACTGATGATAGAAAGAATCAAATCACTACAGATGACACTGTAATTGGAAGAAACTCTATTACAGTCAATAATAGTATTCTTCAAGATACTCATAGTATTATCGTCACCGATAAACAGAATTTTATCTTCAATTTAGATAGAAAACCAAGTGCTGCTGAACTCTTTACTACTAAGGCAGGTTTATCAACAGTATTCTATGAAACTACCTCTCCAGATGCCGTTGGTCCTATTACCAGAACCAAAATTAATTTCGAGGGTAAAGGATATTCCAGACTTCCAAAAGTTATGGGATTTGAAACAGTCAGTGGTAAGAATGCTGTAATTAAGATTAATTCTGAGAAAATAGGTCAAATTGAATCCACTGAAAGGATTAAAGATGGATTCGATTATCCAACAGATCCAACTCTATTACCATTCTTAAGTATACCGACTGTATGTGATGTAAGTGGAATTGCAAGAATTGATTATATTGCTGTTCTTGATGGTGGAGTTAATTATCAACAAACACCTAATTTGAAGGTTCTTGGAAATGATGATGTTGAATTACAAGCAGAGATTAAGGGTGGTGCAGTAGTTGATGTTCATGTTCTTACTAATGGAACAGTCTTTAACGAACCACTAACAGTAATTCCAACTAGAAACTCTAATGGGTATGATATTGATGCCATTACTCATTCTGGAGATAATGTAACTGTAGAACTTCTTCTTGATCAACAGTTCTATAAACCAATCAATGCTGGATATGGTAATACTAATGTTGTATTCCCATTTAAGGTTGGTGATAAAGTTTATGTTGAAGGATGTAGATTAACACCTAATTCTCAACTTGCTGGGGAATTGAATTTCAACTCAGAAGTATGGGAATATAGAACTTTTGATGTAGTTGGAATTAACTCTACAAACTATACTGTTACTTACAGTATGGCAGGGATTAATACAGGAACACTTGGTTCTTATGATGATGATTTCACCCTTGGATATATCTCAAATTACAAAGATATGGCCAAGTTTGAAATGGTTCTGATTGATGATGCAAATTATTTCTCAGGAGAAAAGGTAACTGGACCAAAATTCTCTGCCATAGTAACAGAAGGTGGTTGGGATGGTGATTTAAATCAACTCAGATTGACTGATAGTGTTGGTGAATTGCGAGTTGGTGATGTCTTATATGGAGAGAGATCTAAACTCAATGGTAAAGTTGAAACTGTTAATAAGTTCAATATTAGAACTTCTCTTGGAATTTCTAGGGATAAGGTAGGCGAAGTTGATAATTCTGTTGGTATTCTGAATGATTATCTACAGAGAGTATCAGATAACTTCTATTATCAGAAGTTCTCATATTCAATTAAGAGTGATATTTCATATGATAAGTGGAAGGAATCTGTAAGATCTATTCTTCATCCATCTGGATTTAAAGAGTTCTCTGATTTAAAGATTACAAGTGATGCCCAAAAGGATGCTAAGACATATAACTTAGTTAGTGTTGGAATTGCCAAGTCCACAAACATGGCAGTTAAAGCTCCTGCACAAGATATTCAATTATTGATTAATATTGATAATGAAGCTTATATGGGTTCTAGATCAAACTTTGCAATGGTTACAGAGGATGATCCTTTACCTGATGGTGCTGTACAAAGAATATTCTTCCCAGAAGGAAGACCTCTTAAGAGTTATATTCTTAATAAGACCAATAAAGTTTTAAAATTAGATGATATTAGTAACGGATTTAATGGATCTCTCGATAGGTCTGGTAATTTAATTGGAAATAAAGACTTTAAATTATCTGTTGGTAATAAGGCGGTATTTAAAGCGGAATTTAATTCTGCAGCTTCTGGTGTAGTTGATATTAATACTAATATCTTTAGTATACCAAATCATAACTTCCAGAGTGGTCAGGAATTAATATATGATCGTAATGGTGGTGATGCAATAGGTATTGCAACTACTTCTCATGCCACAGGAACCAGAGACATTGTAATGTCTGTTGTTACTGCTGGAGTTGGTGGTAGTGCCTTATATGAAAATGGATATAATAATTCTGTTAGTGGAGTAACAGGTGTTTCTACAACTGCTAATCCAATTGTTCTTTATAAGTTATTTGGATTTGGTAGTCCTGATGGAGGATTGCCTGGTATATCCACACAGGGTTCTGGAGCTAGATTCCAAGTACAAATTGTATATGATCAAACAAATGGTCAACCAATTTCTACTAGTGTTAATCTAATTTCTGGTGGATCTGGATATATTGTTGGTGAATCTGTCAGTATTGCTGGTACACACATGGGTGGTGCAACTCCAGCTAATGATTTGACATTTAATGTAACTAAGGTTTCGGGTACAAGAGTTGGTGCTGCCAGTTCTACATACGCAAACTGCCCAACAACAAATGATGGAGTTGGTGTAGGACTTACAGTTACAGTAATGAGAGACGCTAATAAAGACGTTTCTGCTGTTACTGTTGTCTCTGGAGGATCTGGTTATGCAAGTACCAATACAATTTCTATTGCTGGTACACATATTGGTGGTGCAACTCCAACAGATAACTTATGGATAAGTGCTGTAGAGTTGGGAAGAACAACAATCCCAGATGTTGTTTATGTTCAAAAAGTTGATGATGTTAAGATCAGACTTTCTGGACTTTCTACTTCAATTGCAATGGATTTGGTTGGTCTGGGTACGGGAACACATATTCTGAAAAATGCAAATCCAAATGAAGATGCTTTAATCTTAGTTGATGGTATTATTCAGAGTCCTGTCAGAAATAAGAAATTACAAGTAACTCATGGTGCCCTTGGTGCTACTGATCAACAGATTGTAGTTTCTACTGGAATCGGATCTCTGGCTATTAATGATGTTCTCAAGATTGATGATGAATTTATGAGGGTAAACTTCATTGGTAGTGGTAGTTATGTTGTAAATAGAACTGCGGAGGTCAATACAACAGTTGCTACTAGTTTCTACTACGATAGGAATAGAATTAATTCATCAGTAACAACTTTGGACGCTACTCACGTAACTCTAGATGATAACCCTCCGTATTAACTATAAATAACAAAAAAAGACTACTGAATAATGGCTAAACAGGGTTTAGGAACAGGAACGTCGCCGAATGATGGTACAGGTGATACCTTATTATCAGCTGCGTTAAAAATCAACGCTAATTTCGATGACATTTATAATGTCTTCGGTGATACTACGAACTTGGTTAGTTTCGTTTCCTTTGCTTCTACAGCGGGTTATTCTACTAACTGCGGAATCGCTTCTACTTCAGTTTCGGCAGGTATTGCTGCTTCGGTTTCGGGTGAGATAAGTGTTAATACAACTGGTGTTATTACTGCTTCTTATGCAAATATTGGTGGTGTAGTAGTTCAACAAAGTGGAGTTCCTGCAGAGGTTCCATTTGCAGTTGGATTTGCCCAGACAATGTTGAAGGTTAGGAATGGAATGGTCGGTATCGGCACATCTTTACCTACATCTCAACTTAGTGTTACTTCTTATTCTCTTGAAGAACCTGCATTACAGGTTACACCAAAATCCAATGGTCATGCAGTAAGAATATCTGATGATGCTAGAACAGATGCTACTGCGGTTGTTATTTCTAAAGATGGTAAGGTTGGTATAGCTTCTACAGCTCCTACATCGAAATTAACGGTTCAAGGCGATGCAATAATTACAGGTATTACAACAATATCTGGAACTTCTCATTTAAATGGTTCTATTACTGAAAAAGTTGTTGGTAATTGGAATACTGCATTAACAGCTATTGGTGGCACATTGAGTGTTGATGTTAATCAAGGAACAGTAGTTCTTGGTGGATTAACGACCTCTGTAGTCACATGGGATTTCTATAACGTAACGACTTTGAATAGTAAAGCAACAACAGTTACTCTAATTAATGATGCTGGTACTACCTCAACTTATGGTGATGCTTGTAAAGTAAATGGTGCTGCTATTGCAGGTGGTGTGAGATGGGTTGGTGGCAGTCCGCCTCCAGCAACTAATAATGAAGATATTTTGACGTTTAGTATTATTCGAGATTCTACTGGATCCACACGGGTCTATTGTAGCAGTTCCTTGAACATATTCTAGAGGGAAGTTTTAAATGTCTACTAGGGTTACTCCAGGCGGTGGCGCACTTCTCAAACCGTTTTTCAATTCCAGTTATGGTATAGAGAAGATTGACGTTCTTCATGGTGGATCTGGTTATGCAACTACTGATCCTCCAAAGATTACTATAGAAGGTACAATGACACCTTCTGTGGAAGGAGTTTTTTATCCTGTAATAAGTGGCGTTGGTACAATTCGTGAAATTGTAATTTTTACTTCTGGTGCTGGATATTATCCCGTTTTCTCTACAACAACAGGTGGTCAGGCATTTATTGAAAGAGGAGTATTTGGAACTCAAGCAGGGGTCCACACTACAGGTGTGGCAAGCGTTTTCAGTGGTGATTATAACATCATTGATGACAATGTGCATTTCTCTGCTGCACCTTATGGAAAAACTGGACCTGTTGGATTAAAAACTGGTTCTACTTTTTCTGGTAGAATATTTTCTAGACAACTTGATCCATATAATCCAAAAGATAAGAACGTAATATTTGATGATCTTTCATTAGAATTTACTGGTATTGCTGGAACACAATTTACATTAACTGAGAACCTTGGTATAGTTACTTCCGCATTTAATGATGTAAACAGTGGTGCAGATATAAACAATAATCCATTTGTTCTAATCAATAATGTAACTCAGACTCCAGGCGCTGATTTTGAAGTAGTAGATGAAAATACTAATAAACTTAACTTTCTTAGTGGAATTCCTAGAGCAGGAAGAATAGTTAAAGTTGGATTACAAACTGGTGCTGGATATTATTCTCTTTATCCTGCAGCTGCTACTGTAGGAGTTGGTACTACAGGTACACTTAAGTCTGTAACGGTAACAGGATCAGGTGAAGGTTATAGATATCCTCCAGAAGTTATTGTAAGGTCATCAGAAGGTTCTGGGGCTGCAATAACTGCACATCTTGGTACAAATGATGGTTCTACTGTTGGAGTCACTACGGCAGTCTATAACCACATAGTTGGCATTATGACCTTTACCACGAATGTGGCACATGGTTATACTGAAGGACAGAGAGTTAGAGTAACAGGTTGTGGACTTACCTTTACTCCTGTTTCTGTTGCAAGAAATATTGCTACATTTGCATATACTTACACTAGTGGTATTGCAACGGTTACTGCTACTGGTGGACATTATATTGGAACAGGAACCAATCAATCTAAGTATGTAAAATTAAGTCAAATATCTGTAACTAATAGTGGAGTATCCACTTTTGTAATGCGTGAAGATGGGTATCCTATTCTTCCTGCTGGTGTCGGTAATACTAATGTTGTTAATGTCAACATGGGTATTGGAACCGAAGCATTGCAATATGTTAGTGGTGGATTAATACAAGCTGGTATTGATACTCATATTCTTGATAATGTTAATAGGGTTGGATTTGATATTCTTCCTGGCGTTGGAACTAATACCTTCCAAGGATTTGTTGGAATTACTACTTTTGCACATCAATATGTGACTGGTGGTACTGTAAGAAGGATGCAAGCAGGTCTTGTTACTGGATTTACAATTACCGATCCTGGCTCTGGATATTTTACTTCGAAGAGAGTTGCGTTTGTTGATTATGATAATACAAACGGTGTCACAACAATTACTGGTTATGGAAAAACTATTGGCATAACAACAACGATTGCCAATGTTTTCTATACTCCAACAACGGGTATTGCAACAGTTCAAGGAACAAATGTTCATGGACTTGCAGTTGGTGATGTAGTAAGACTTGCTGGTATTGCATTTAGTACTGGTATTGGAAATACTACGTTCCCATACGGACGTAAACAGTGGTTTGCAGTTAAGACTATACCAAGTACAATTGATTTTTCTGTAGATATTGGTATATCAACTCTTGGTGTTCATACTCACCATCAATCTACTGGTACTTGGACTCAATATGAAGGTCATGGTGTTAAGACTGATGATTGGGTTGTAGCATCTGGTATTGCATTAACATCTTATGCATATCCTTCTCAAAGGTTATCAAATGTAACTTATGATAATGTCACTGGTCTTGCCACCATTACTACAAGAAAGGCTCATAATCTTGCAGCAAGAGATCAAGTAATTCTATCTGGAATTGCAATGACTTGTGATTATGATCCTGCATTAGGAATTTCTAGTGCTGTCTATACCAATTCTACTGGTATTATGACAGTAACTACTTCTGCAAATCATGGTTATAAACTAGGTAAAGAAGTTATATTCAGTGGATTAGGGTTTACTTGTCAATACAACGCTACAGATAATCAATATTATCCAAGATTTAGAGATTTAATTTACGATACTGCTGTTGCAATTGCTGGAACTGCCGCAACAACAATTACTCTTGATGTTGGTATTTCTCCTGCTACAGAACAATATGCACATACTTTTGATAGTGCAACTTCTGGAGCATTGATTACAGGTGGTAATCATTTACATACTTTCAAGAGTGCAGAAGAAAACGCACTACTTTCTGGAGGTAATTTTACACACAAATTTGTAAGTGCCTTATCTGGTGCAGTTAGTATTACAGGTGGAGGAACGTTAACTCCTGTGGACGCATCATATGACCCTACAACGGGTGATATGGTTATTACGAAGATAAACCACGGTTTGAGTCCTGCAACCGCTCATACGATCTCTACAGCGACATATACACCATCTACAGGTGTAATGGAAGTTACTGTTGCGAATCATGGATTCTCTGATGGTGATCGTGTATGGTTTAAGGATAATTCAATCACATTAACTTGTGATATGGATAATGATGGAAGTCTTCATAGTTATCCAAGATTAACAGATCCAATTAGAAATGAATGGCGTACAATTAGTGGAGTAACTAATAATACATTTAAGGTTAATGTTGGAGCATCTCCACTTAAATCATTTACTCCTACAGACGCCACATATGATCCTGTTACTGGTTATATGACATTGACTATTGGTGGTCATAATTTAACAGCAGGTACAAGTGTTAAATTATCTGCTAATTCAATTATATTCACATGTAATGAAGATCAACATATAACCTTACATTCTTATCCAAGAGCTATGGGTCCATATGGACCTGATCCTGCTTATAATAATGCAGTTGGAATTGTTTCTACAACAGGAACAACAATTACCTTAGATGTAGGTAAATCTTCAGATACTACTGAACATATTTTTAAGGGAACAAACGCAGGATATACCGCAACTGATGCACAGTATAATGCCGTTGCTGGTATTATGACAGTTGGTGTTTTACAACACAATCTGGGTATAGGTGACTATGTTAAATTTGCTGCTGATACTTTCACATTTAAGTGTGAAATGGATGGTCTTACTAGTAATAAAACTTACCCAAGAATATCAGATCCAGTAAGTGATAAGTGGACTCGTGTTATTGGAGTTTCTTCGAATACATTTGAAGTAAATGTTGGTACTTCTGCAACTGTTGGACATAATGTAGCACACGCAGATTATAACCCCAATACAGGTATAATGATGCTTGCTATTGGTCCTCATAATATTGTTGCTGGTGATAGTATTAGAATTGCACCAAATTCACTAACATTTACATGTGATATTGATACTCATTCATCACCAAAGACTTATCCAAGAGCATTAGGAACTGGAGTCAACTCAACAACTTCTGACCCAGCATACAACAAACCAGTATTAGTTACTGGAGTTGGTGCAACAACAATTACTGTTCAAGTTTTAGATACTATTCCATCTACTAGTGTTGGTGTTCATACCTTTGTTTCCGCAACTACTGGTGCTGTAGTTTCTGGTGGTAATTACGAACACACATTTGTTTCTGCTGGATCTAGTGGAATTACTAGATCAGTTGTAACTTCTGGTGGTGATCATTTACATTCATTCCATTCAGCAACTTCTGGTGGTTTACTTAAAGAAAATACTTCGATTGGAATTTCTACTGGTGGTATTACGTTCACATGTAATCAAGATGGAAATGCAACTAATCATGCGTATCCTCGTGAAAGTGATCCATTCAATAATAAAATTTTAGGAGTAACAACATCTACTGCAGATACATTCACAGTTAATGTTGGTGTTACTAGTAATATTGGATATACCCCAACTAATGCTACATATGATCCAGAAACAGGTGATCTTGTTCTAACAGTTGGTGAACATAATTTACGTCCATCTACAAACCATACCGCTACTGGAGCTGATTACAATCCAGTTGTGGGTATAATGACGGTTACCGTTGCTGATCATGGATTTGCTGTTGGTGATAGAGTTAAGTTTGCAGAAAATTCATTAACATTCTCATGTACTGCTGGTGCTGGTAATCATAGTTACCCAAGACCAAGTGATTATCCCTTTAATAAGTGGTTGAATGTTGATGCTGTAACTTCAAATACATTTAACGTAAAGGTACTTGATGTAGTACCTTCAACAAGTACAGGAATTCATACATTTATTTCTGCAACTACTAATGGAGTTATTAAGGCTGGTGAATCAGTTAAACTGAAGAATGAGAGTTTAACTTTCACTTGTGCAATGGATGGTCATGGAAGTGAGAAGAAATATCCTCAAGCTGGATACGCACACTCTTATGTAACTTCTGCTTCTAATGCTATAATTCAAGGTGGTAATTACGATCATACATTTGTTTCTGCAACCGCTGGTGCTGCATTTACGGGTGGTAATTATGCACACAATTTTGTTAGTGCATTACCAAATGCATTAGAGTTTGGTGGTGATTTTGCTCACACATTTGTTAGTGCTTCTGCTGGTGCTGCATTCACAGGTGGTCATTATGCACATACCTTTGTTCCTGGCTCTGAAAATACAAATGCAGTTCATGTTGATGCATGGAGTGGAACTAAGATAAGTCCAACAGGCGCTACATATGCACCTGATACAGGTAATTTGGTTCTAACATTTGGATCTGCTCATGGATTAATCGCTGGTAGTAATACAGTTGGTATTGCAACAGGATCTTTAATCTTTACTTGCGTTAGAGACAATAATGCAACAGAACATGCATATCCTCGTTCTCAAGACCCAATACACGGATTATCAAATGTAGCAATTGCTGCAACAACGGTTAATACTCTTACTGTTAATGTTGGTGTTTCTACAATTGTTAATAGTACGGTTAATAGTGCAACATACACACCTTCTACTGGTGATTTAGTTCTTAATCTTGGAACTGGACATGGATTACTTTCACAGGTAACTGCATCCCCAACAGCTGCTGCCTATAATCCTGTTGTTGGATTAATGACTGTTACTGTTGCTAGTCATGGATTTGCTATTGGTGAATACGTTAAGTTTGCTGAGAATGCATTTACATTCACTTGTTCCGAAGATACTCATCAGACTAATCACTCTTATCCTCGTCCTAGTGATCCATATTTCAATACTTGGTTACCAATTTTAGAAACAACTTCAAATAGTTTCACAGTTAAAGTTTTAGAAGTTACTCCATCTACTAATGTTGGTGTTCATACTTTTGTTTCTGCACTTTCTAACGGTGTTAAGAAGGCTCAAGATACAGTCGGTATTCTTACAGGTGGATTAACATTTAGTTGTGCTAGAGATGCACATGCAACTAATCATGCATATCCTCGTGCAAACGATCCATACAATAACAAACAGATTGGTATTGCTGCTACAAGTGACAATACTGTCACTGTCAACGTTGGAATTTCTACCATTGTAAACGCTAACATTAATGGTATAGATTACAATGCATCGACGGGTAATATGGTAATGACTGTTGATGCTGCAACAGTACCTCTTGCCCTTGCAAATTATAGTAATGTTGGTATTATCACAGGTGGTATCACGTTAACTTGTGATAGGGATGATCATGCTACAGAACATGCATATCCTCGTACTACAGATCCAGTTCATAAAAAGGTTGTATCAATTGCAGCAACAACATCTAATAGTTTGACTGTTAATGTTGGTGTTTCTACTATAGTCAATACAGCAATATCAACTGCAACTTATAATGCTGCAGCAGGTACATTAGAAATGACTGTTGGAGCTGGACATCCATTCTATGCACAATCACAACATACAGTAACCGCTGCAGATTATAATCCCATTGTTGGTGTTATGACTGTTACTGTTGCTGGTCATGGTTTCCATACTGGTGATTATGTCAAGTTTGATGAAAAGTCAATTTCATTCAAGTGTGCTCAAGATGGAAATAATTCCGTCCATGCATATCCAAGAAGAACTGATCCTTCATACAACACTTGGTTATCAATTACAAAAGTAGATAATAATAAGTTCTCTGTTAACGTTTTACGTGGAATTACTGCTTCGAATACTACTGCACATACATGGGAATCTGCAGTTTCTAATGGATTGAAGAGAGCTGGTAGTGTAATTGGAATTGCTACGAATTCTATTACAATGACATGTGCTAGAGATGCACATGCAACAGAACATAGTTATCCTCGTTTAAGTGATCCTATTCATAAGAAACAGGTAGGTATTGCAGCTACAAGTGCTACAACAATAACTATCGATGTTGGTATTTCCACTCTCACATATACAGACGTTAATACTGCCACATATGATGGTTCAAGTGGAGAATTAACTCTTGATGTTGGATTAGGACATACATTCAGAACAGGTAGTCTTATAGGAATTGCTACGAATGGATTGACATTCACTTGTGCATTAGATAATCATGGATCTAATCACACATATCCTCGTACTACAGATCCAGCACATAATACGATGTTGTCTGTAGGATCTACAAGTTCTAATAGTATTACTGTTAATGTTGGAGAATCTGGATTAGATGATCCATTTGCAAATGAACCGATTCCAGTTGTATATGCTGGATCTCAACATACAGTAACAGGTGTTTTATATAATGCAGTAGTTGGTATAATGACCGTTACTGTTGCTGGTCATGGATTTAGTAATGGAGATCAAGTTAAATTTGCTGATAATTCAATCACATTAAGTTGTGGTATGGATGGTAATACTTCTAACAAGACATATCCAAGAGCAACTGATCCATTCCATAATTCTTGGATGAGTGTTTCTGGAGTAACTACAAACACATTTGAATTACAAGTTGGTAAATCTCCAGTTACAGGTTATGGAGTTTCTTATGCTTCATATAATGCATCAACAGGTGTTCTAGAATTAACAGTTGGTGATCATGACTTTAAGGTTGGTCAATCTGTAAGAATTGCAAATAATTCTCTAACATTTACTTGTGCTCAAGATACTCATCAGACTGAACACACATATCCTAGAAAGTCTGGTCAGGGTGGTGCATCTGCAAATGATCCTGCATGGAATACAGCAGTAGATGTCATTGGAGTTGGTGCATCAACAGTAACCGTAAGTATTGCTAATACTGCAAACACTTACACTGGTATTCATACATTTGTCAGAGCAACAGATAAGTTCACACCAACAGCTGCAGATTATAATCCAGTTGTAGGTATCATGACTGTTACTGTTGCTGGTCATGGATTCCTTGTTGGAGAAAGGATAAAGATTGATGATAATGCTTTAACATTTACATGTGCTAAGGATACACATACAACTCATCATAGTTATCCAAGACCTTATGATCCTATGAGTGGTAGATGGGTATCTATTGCAAGTACAACTCTTAATACCTTCTCTATACAGGTATTGGATAGTATTCCTTCTACAAATACTGGAGTTCATACATTTGTTTCTGCTGTATCTAATTCAATAGTAAGATCAGTTGTAACAGCTGGTGGAGACTATGGACATACATTTGTTTCTGCTTCTAATAAGGGACTTACCAAACATGACGGTACGGTTACTATTAATGTTGGTATAACAACAACAGTTACATATGACGTATCGGATTCTACTTATGATCCTGCTACAGGATTGTTGGTATTAACAATTGGTGCTCATACGTTAGAGAGAGGAGAAACTGTTAAGATTGCTCCTGAATCTTTAATCTTTACTTGTGCTAAAGATGGTAATGCTACCAAACACAGATATCCTCAAGGTGGTGACCCATATTTCAATGGCACTCCAGTTACTAAAGTAATTAGTAATACTCAAATTGAGGTTAATGTTGGTATTTCAACTGTACCTACCTTCTATAATACAGGTGGTAAAGTACAGGGTGCAATACTTGTTCCTAGAGAATTTAACCTTTCAGAGAGTGGACAAGATCTTGCTTCTGGAGGAACTGAAGTTAAGGAAGTTAATTCAGCTACAAGTTTCACAATAAATGCTGGTATATCAACAACACCTCACAATTATGCAAGATCTGGTATTGCACAGAAGGGTATTAAATTCCCTGTTTCTCATTTAGAAGGTGCAAACTTAAGTTCCAATCAAATAGGTGATGGATTCTATGTTCTGGAAGCTATGGATTCTGCGAACTTTAGAGTTCAGGCAGGAATTCTTCCTGAGAAATATTACCATCATAGGGGTGGATCTATTGAGAAACCTATTGAACTTGAAGTAGTTGAACCAGATTCATATTATAATCAGAAATTGGAATATATTTCTGGTGCAACGGGTATTGGTACTAGAGCTAAGACTAGTTTTAGTATTGACTCAGATGGTCATATTGGACAATTTGATGTTATTGAAGAAGGTGTTGCTTATAAGATAGATGATAAATTAACTGTTTCTGGAATAACAACTGACCCTAGAGTTGGTATTTTAACTGAATTCCAATTAACAGTTGAAGAGATTGCTAATGATAAGTTCTTTGGATATTATCCTGGCCAATTCATCTTATTTGATGATATTTCTGCATACTTTAATGGTAATAGAAAGAAATTTACTCTATCTGTAACAACAGGTGGTAAGACTGATATTTTAAGTCTTAAGACTATTCCTGGCACAGATATGGATGTTACTAATAACATCTTTATCTACATCAACGATATTATTCAAACTCCTGGCGAATCTTATGTATTCAAGGGAAGTAGGATTATCTTTAGTGAGGCGCCTAAAGCAGAATCTAAGTGTTCTGTATTCTATTACAGAGGATCTTCTTTAGACGTTGAAGAGATAGAACCTATCCCAACAATCAAGCCTGGTGATACAGTACAGATTAAAGAGAATAGAATTGATGATCTTGATAGAGATCAATTCGAAAGAGTAACTAAGAGAATTGTTGCTTCTGATATGATGGAAACCTTCACTTATGATAGTGTTGGTATTGATACTAGACAAGATAGAGAAAGACCTATTGATTGGGAGAAACAAAGAAGAGATAGAATACTTTCTGGTGTTCTTTATCCTAAGGCAAGACCAATTTACAATAGTAAGATATCTCCTGTAACTCATCTAATTAAGAATTTGGGTGCTACAGATAATGAGATATGGGTTAAGAATGCATTCCCATTATTCAGTGATCTCGATCTTCTTACAGAAGCAGAAAGAGATGTCAGAATATTTGAGAATAGAGTTATTGAACCAGGCATTGTAACTTCATATGTTTCTACTTCTTCAAGTATTTCTTCTTTAGGAATTACCTCTGGTGGTAGAGGATATTTGAATATTACTTCTCCAACAGTATCAATTTCTGCTGCCAAGATTACTAAGAAAGACCCATTATCAGATTGGAAGTTTAATGTAATTACTGGAATAGATGCTAATGTAGATCTAAGAGCTATTAGTAAGATTAAACCAGTTGTTGCAGTTGGTAGTAGTAGTCAATATGTTAATACTCAAAGTGGTCAATTCTGGGAAAGAGGAAGTATTGGATTTGGTGGTACTATAGTATTCAATGCAGTTGAAATTGCTGTAGGTGTAGGTAGCACAAGTGTTGTTGCTGTTGGTGATTATGGTAAGGCTGCAAGAACAGTTTCTTATGGTGATACACTTGGATCTTGGACTCCATTAACTTTAATAGAACAGAGACAGATTCCTGCAATAGGACTTTCAGTTGATTATCCTAGTACCTTCGAAAGATCATTTAACGATGTAACTTATGATGGTGCAACAGATACTTGGGTTGCTGTTGGATTTGGTGGAACTATTTTCAATGGAGTAGGAATAGGAACCACGACTTTATACAGTCAGTTCTCAAGTACTATTCAGACTTTAAACTCAGTTGTATACGCACAGAATGAATATATTGCTGTTGGTAATGGTGGTGCTATTGTTGCTTCTACTGTTGGTCAAATTTGGGGACCAAAAACAAGTAATACGGCACAGAACTTGAGAGATATAATTTATGATGGATCCAAGTTTATTGCAGTTGGTGATAATGGAACTATTTTAACTTCTACAGATAAGAATTATTGGAATCCATTTAGTAGTAATTTACCTGCAGGTACAACAAATCCAGCAACATTTGACTTTACTAAGATTAAATTTGAGAACGGAATTTATGTCGGAATTGCTACAGGTGGTTCTATCTACTATTCATTAGATCTTGCCAATTGGAACGTTAGATCTACTGGTCAGTCTAATCCAATCAATGATATGGTCTTTGTCGATTCCTTCGGATTAGAGGGTAGATTTATTCTCGTAGGTGGTGGTGCAACTGCTTTCTATGCAGAACCTATATTTAATAGGGCGACTGCAACTGCAAGTGTTACTGCTGGTGTTGTTACTAGTGTTTCTATTACTGATGGTGGATTTGGTTATGAGATCAATTCTTCTCCACCAGTTATTGTTCAGGGTGATACTACTAAGGAAGAAACTGTTCTTTCATTCAAGTCTGAAGGTGATTTCGGCAGAATAGTTGGAATTAATACATTCATTGTTGGACTTGGATTTACTGTTCCACCGAAGATAGAGTTTGTACTTAAATCTGAATTTAATGATAACACAAACCTTGGATATGGTTTCTCTTCATTAAATACATTCGGTATCAATAATTCTCAATTAAAGATTGGTGATTACTTTGTAATTTACGATAGTCCTGTACTAGTTGGTCATGCTTTAACTGGAATAAGTACACATGTTGGTGGATATAATAACTATCCAGCAAACAAAGTTGGTATTGTTACCGCTGGTCCTATAGATGGTTTATATCGAGTAGATTTCGTTTCTACTGCAGATACTCAAAGTGGTTTGGTAACTGTATCGTGTTCATTCCAGCCAGGACCAAATAGTAATAGTCAAATTCAAGTTGGTATTGGAACTACAGCTATTAAGAACTACTATGGTAAATATTCTTGGGGTAGAATATATGATTACCAGAATAGAACAGCTGGTCTTCCTCAAGATTTCTTCGTCGATGTAGACAATGGTTTGGCTGGTATTGAAACCGCTGCTCAATTAAGTAGAACAAAACCACTTACATAAACCCCATAAATAAAGAAAAAATTCGCTATTAAAATGCCTGCTATTATATCGGATCAATTTAGGATTCTGAATGCCGAAACTTTTGTGAAAAGTTTTGTCGGTGTGGGATCCACTGTAAACAAGTATTATTCCTTTATTGGACTACCGAACTCGACTGATACAAAGTCTGGTGGCACAACGGATTGGAATACTAACACTCCTGCTCCTTTGGATGGATTTAAGGAAGAGAGTGAGATCAAAGAATCCATCATTGCTATGAAAAAGATCACGGACAAAGACGTTCGTAGACTTGTCAGAAAAGTTTCATGGGTTGCAGGCACTACCTATGAAATGTACAGGCATGATTATAGCATCTACAATCTGACTCCAACAACTAGTCAGGCAAATCTTTATGAAGCGAATTTTTATGTAATCAATGAAGACTTACGAGTATATGTTTGTCTTCAGAATGGTTCTGACCCAGAGAACCCTAAAGGTAGACCGTCTTATGACCAACCAACCTTTATTGACTTAGAATCCAGAGCTGCAGGTACTTCTGGTGATGGTTATATTTGGAAATATCTTTACACCATTAAACCATCAGAGATTGTAAAATTTGATTCTATTGAATATATTCCAGTTCCAGAGAATTGGGGTAATGAAGGAGAATCTGTTTCTACAAAAGCAAACTCCATAGATGGTAAAGTTGAAATTGTTGTAATTAATGATAGGGGAAGTAGTTATCAGCCTATTTCCACTTCATTTGCAAATGTCCCTATTTTAGGTGACGGAAGTGGTGGTACTGCAACTATCACTATCGATTCTTTCGGAAAGGTCTCAGAAGTATTTGTTACTGATGGTGGACAAGGATATACTCACGGGAACATTCAATTCTTCCCTGGCGCGCCTGGCAGTGAATCTGGCGGAGTTTTAGAGAACCTAACCAACACTGGTATAGGAACTACTGCTCGAGCGGTATTTGATGTGATTATGCCACCTAAAGGTGGTCATGGATATGATGTGTATAGAGAATTAGGGGCATATAGATGTCTTCTCTATTCTAGATTCGAAACACAAACAACAAACCCTGATGTTATTGAAGGGAATGATTTCTCCAGAATAGGGGTATTAAAAAATCCCACTATATTTGGAAGTGATACGGAGTTACTTGATTCATCTATTGTAAGTGGATTGAGAGCTCTTAAATTGACAGGATTAACTACAGAAACAACATATGCTGTTGATTCTCAAATCACACAAACAGTTGGTGTTGGATCAACTGCAGTTGGATTTGTTGCTTCATGGGATAGTATAACTGGTGTACTGAAGTATTTTCAACCAATGGGTCTCGCTAGTAGTGAGAGTGGTTTCAAGATTATCCCATTCACATCAACCCCAGATGCAGGGTATGGTGTGACTATTAGTGGAGCATCTGTTACTGGACCCGTATTATCGTTGAATACAGACTTCAACGGTATTACTACGTCGATAAATAACACCACGTACCAGTTAGGCATTAACTTTGTTGCAGGCATAGCCTCGGCAGAGTATAACACTAAATCTGGTGAATTGATTTACATTGATAATAGAGTCGCAATTCCTCGATCTTCTAGTCAGAAAGAGGATATTAAAATAGTACTGGAGTTCTAATAGTAAAATGCCACAGAATACCAATTTAAATGCATCTCCATATTTTGATGATTTTGCGGAAGCTAAAAATTATCAAAGAGTACTGTTTAAGCCTGGTTTACCAGTACAGGCAAGAGAATTAACTACTTTACAATCTATTCTACAGAATCAGGTTGAAAAGTTTGGTAAACATTTTTTCAAAGAAGGTTCAGTAGTAGTTCCTGGCCAAATTGCATATGATCCAGAATATACTGCTGTACAAATTGATGAAAGTCATTTAGGTATTCCAGTATCAATATATCTTGAACAGTTAGTTGGTAAAACAATTAAGGGTGAAACTAGTGGTGTAACAGCCAAAGTAGAAACATATGTAACAAACTCCATATCTACACTAAACAATTATACTTTGTATGTTAAGTATCAAAGTTCTAGTGAGAATGATTTTGCAAAACAAACCTTTAGTGATGGTGAAAATTTAATCACTCTTGGTGAGATCTCTTACGGTCTTTCTAATATTAGATCTGGATCTACTTTTGCTACTGCAATTATATCTAATGCAACACGTACTGGATCTGCTGCTAAAGTTGCTGAAGGTGTGTATTTTATTCGTGGTTTCTTTGTAAATGTTGCATCACAAACTGTAATTCTTGATCAATATACCAATAAACCAAGTTATAGGGTAGGTCTTTTAGTAACAGAAGAGTTAGTTACTGCTTCAACTACTAATAATGATCTATTTGATAATGCACGAGGATTCTCAAACTTTGCAGCGCCTGGTGCTGATAGATTTAAGATTTCAACAACTCTAATCAAGAAATCTTTAACTGATTTCGATGATGAGAACTTTGTAGAACTTCTTAGAATTGAGAATGGTATAGTATCTAAATTTGTTAAAAACTCTGACTATAATTTAATCAGAGATGAACTAGCAAGAAGAACATATGATGAGTCTGGTGATTACTATGTAAAACCATATACTGTTGCTCTTAGAGAGTCTTTAAACAATAGACAAGGCAATAATGGTATCTATTTTGAGAATCAAAAGACAAAAGGTGGTAAGATACCTAGTGATGATCTTTTAGCTCTTTCAGTTAGTCCAGGCAAGGCCTACGTTAGAGGTTATGAGATTGAGACTATTAATACTACCAATGTAGATTTACCAAAAACAAGAACAACTGAGACGCAAGAGAATGAGTCTGTTCAGTTTACTCTTGGTAGACAGATAGAAGTTAATAATGTTTATGGTTCCACTCCTGTTGGATTTGGAACAACTTCTTATGTTGAATTGTATAGTCATAGAACAGCAACTCCTGGCACTGCCAGTGGAATACAGGTTGGTGTTGCTAGATTATATGATTTAAAATTAAAGAATGCAGAATATACAGATGCAACTACTAGATTTGAAGCATCTCTATATGATATTCAGACATTTACTTACTTAGAAATCAACACTCATATGTTGATTAATGCCCCTGCATTTATTGAGGGTAGGAGTAGTAATGCTTCTGGATATTTGTACAAAACTGTTAATGATGTTAGACAAGTTATCCTTTATCAAGTTAATGGACAATTCCAAAATGGTGAGGAGATTCTTGTTAATGGAGAAGAGGTTGCTAGAAGTATAACCAGAGTTGATGACCATAGGATTGATGATGTTCATCAAATTATGGGTGTATCTGGTGTTCCTTTCTCTGCAGATCCAATGTTGAACATTGGAAGATTGTTAGCTCCACAAGGAAGTCAATTTACAATTTCTGCTGCAAGTGGTGGTGTTTCTACTGTTACTTCACCTAATGCGAACTTCAATGTTGGTATTAAGACAGGGGATATTGTTTCATACAGTGTCACAGGAAATACTGTACCATCATACAATAGAGTGAAGGCAGTAAATAAGTCTGCAAAATCTGTTGAGATTGAAGCAACTACAAACGTTACTAATGTTTGTGTTGGTACTTTGCCTTCAGGTCAAACTTCTGTAAATGATTTCTATAATGTTTCATTAGAAGTTAAGAATACTGCGGATGCTTATTTGTTTGCAGATCTTACTAGAAATCATGTTGCAAATACTACTTTAACATCATCAAATATTGTAATTAGAAAGTCCTATGATGTAACCGTTAGTGGTGGTGCATTAAACCAAGTTTTAGAAACAGATTCCAATTATACATTAGAACCATTTGATGAAGAAGATTATAATTTAACTTTCAATACAGGTGCAATAGAATCTCTAACAGATCAGAAATTAACTGTTTCTGGTAGAACTGTTACACTGTCAAATATTAGTACAAATGGTGCTGGAAAACTAACTGTTACTTGGAGAAAGGTTAATCTAAAACCAAAGAAAAAAGTTTATCAAAGATGTAGTGTAACTGTTATTAATCGATCAAGTAAGAATGCTTCTGGTATAACAACAGAAAGTTTCAATGATGGATTGACATATAGTTCCTCATATGGATCTAGAGTACAAGATAGAAGAATATGTCTTGGAATTGCTGATGTGGCTTCAGTTATTGGTATATTTGAATCATCAGGAACTACAGATCCACAGTTACCAAAACTTGTACTAACTAATTTGAATGCGAATATCTTAAATGCTATTCGTGGAGAAACAATTATTGGTTCAACTTCTGGTGCTGCCGCTTCTTATGTTACTACAAATGGAACAAATGAGGCAGAATTTGTTTATCTAAATGAGAATGTTTTTGTTCCTAATGAACTAGTATCATTCATTGAATCAAAAATTACTGCTAACATTACAACATTAGTACCTGGCGATAGAGATATTAAAGGTAACTTTGAATTTGATCCTGGCCAAACAAAAGAAATTGTTGATTACTCTGCAATTGTTAGGAGAGCAACTGCGTCTGCTCCTACTAAGAGACTTAAGGTTGTTTATAACAACTACTATATCGATCCATCTGACCCAGGCGATTTTGTTGTTATTAACTCTTATGATAGAGAAAGATATACTTATGATTTACCTATAGTAGGTCCTTTCAGAGCGTCTGATATCATTGACGTAAGACCTAGGGTACAACCTTTTACTGATTACACTACTAAGTCTGCATTTGAATTCTCGGCAAGAGGATTTGACCCATATACTTCATCTTCTACTCATATCCTTGCTAAGGATAAGTCGATGAATCTAGCATATGATTTCTATGTTGGTAGAATCGATAAATTATATCTTACTAAAGAAGGTATCTTCAATCTTTCTAAAGGTGTTCCTGCCCTTAGACCTAAAGTTCCTAATACTTTAGAAAATGCTCTTGAAGTTGCAACTGTTGTTTTGCCACCATACATTTACAACACAGATCAAATTACTGTATCTCTAGCTAGTCACAAGAGATATCGAATGAAGGATATCTCAGTTATTGAGAAGAGACTTAAGAACGTTGAATATTATACAGCACTATCACTTTTAGAAAGTGAAACTGCAAATATGACCTTGAAAGATGGTCAAACAAATATGGACAGATTTAAGTCTGGATTCTTTGTTGACAACTTTAAGTCAGTTCTTGGTGGAGATGTTAATAATGTTCTTTATAGAGCAAGTATCGATACTGTTGAAGGTAGATTGAGACCTCAACACTATACAACTTCTGTTGATCTATTATTGGGATCTGAAGTTGTTGTTGGTGCTGCTACTTCTTCAAACCCTGCTGCAGACTATAGATTTGTTAGTGATCTTGGCGATACAAATGTCAAGAGAATGGGTGATGTTGTTTGTTTGAATTATGACGATGTAACCTTTATTGAAAACCAATTTGCAACTAGAATTGAGAATGTAAACCCATTTGCTGTTGTTAACTGGATTGGTCAAATTGAACTTAACCCATCTACAGATACTTGGATTGAAACAAGAAGAAGTGCTAGAACCTATGATATAGAAGGATCCTATAATGGATTCATGGGTATGACTGGTGCTGATAGTAATACTGGAATGTCACCAATTGATTGGGGTTCATGGGAGACTACATGGAGTGGTCAATCTACTTCTGATGGTCCTTCTATTTTCAGTAATACTGAGTCCACCATGACAGGTCAGACTACCCGAAGAGGGTGGGCCCCAGAAGGTGCTAGTGGATCTGGTATTCCTATTACAACAACTACAACTTGGGAAGATAGGACAGTTGATTTCAGGAACCAAACTGTTAATACAACTACTAACCAGACAAGACAAGGTATTCAGTTTAGAGTTGGTGAAAGATTTGATTCTACCAGTTTAGGAGATAAGGTAGTTTCTACAGATGTTATTGCAACAATGAGGGCAAGAAACATCGAATTTATTTGCAGAAGGTTAAAACCAAATACAAGAGTTTATTCCTTCTTTGATAATGTTGACATGAACAAGTACATTGTACCAAAACTAATCGAAGTTGAAATGGTTAGTGGTACATTTGGTGCTGGTGAAGTTGTTGCTGGAACTGCTGATGGTGTTGCAAATATTAGGTTTAGATTAGCAACACAGAACCATAAGTATGGTACATATAATTCTCCAAGTGAAGTCTTTAAGGTAAATCCATATGCTCCTAATGATGGAATATCCGCAACATATTCATCTACTGCAACTGTACTAAACGTAGATACAGCTTCTTTAGAATTGCAATCTGCATCTGGATATTTTGGATATCTATCTCAAGGAATGAAACTGGTTGGACAATCTAGTGGTGCAATTGCCACTGTTAAGGATATTCGACTTGTAACAGACCAGGCAGGAGTTCTAATTGGATCTTTGTGGATTCCTGATGCTACTATCCCATCTACACCAGCATTTAATACAGGTACTAAAACATTCACTCTTTCTACTAGTGCAACTAATGAGACTATCTCTGGTTTCACTGATAGTTCTGCAGAAACAAACTTCACATCTCAAGGAACACTTCAGAATGTTGAAGAAAGTACTCTCAGAATGAGAAATGCTGATGTTCAAAGAATACCAAGATCAGAAGATAGAACCGTTAATGAAAGTGAGACAAGATTAGTTGCTGACACGACATTTGCTAATAGAACCACACAACAGACAAGATGGGTTGACCCTCTTGCTGAATCTTTTGAGGTTCCTGATATTAATGGTGTTTATCTAACTAAGTGTGATGTATTCTTTAAGAGTAAGGATACTAAGAGTCTACCAGTTACACTTCAGGTAAGAACCCTGCAAACTGGTTTACCTACACAAACTATTCTTCCATTTGGTGAGTCTATTCTTGACCCAGACGATGTTGTATTGTCTGAGGATGGAACTAAGGCAACGACATTTACCTTCCCGTCACCAGTTTATTGTGAAGGTGGAGGAGAATTTGCTATAGTTCTTCTATCAGCATCCAATGAATATACGGTATTCATTTCAAGGATGGGTGAAGAAGATATATCAACAGTTAATAAGGCAGATTCAGAGAAAATTATTGTATCTCAACAGCCTTTACTTGGTTCATTATTCAAGTCACAGAACGGTGCTACTTGGGATCCAAGTCAGTTGGAAGACCTTAAGTTTACTCTCTATAGGGCTGATTTCTCTTCTGGAAGTGGAAATGTGAGATTCTATAATCCAGATTTGGATATTGGTAATAGGCAGATTGTTTCTTTGAGAAGAAACCCAGTTGATATGGTTGCAAGAAATGTCTTAGTTGGACTTGGTAAGAGTTTAACTTCTGCAGAAACAACCGCATTGACTAATGGTATTACTATTATTCAGGAAAATAATCCAAACTTTAGAGCAAAATTAACTAATACTCTTGGTGCAATTGGAATAGGAAGTGACCTTACTTTAAGTTCTGTTGGTGCAGGATTTACTGCTGGTGCAGTTACATATTCAAATGTTCCTCTAGTTTCTAAGACTGGTAGGGGATCTGGTGCATTAGCAAATATTAGTGTTAACTCTGGAGTTGCTGTTGCTGCAACAGTTGCTATTGGTGGTACTGGTTATTCTGCGGGTGATATTCTTACTGTAAACTCGGTTAATACTGGTGGATTTGGTAAGAATTTACTTCTAACAATTCCAAATAATGTAGGTGTTATTAGTGCATTCAATAGTTTAGTACTTGATAGAATGCAAGGTACACCTAAAGTTGATGCTTCTTCTAATGTTGTTTACGTTAGTGCTGGTGGTACAACTATCTTAAGTGGTGGTAATATACAATATGTACAAACTGTTTCCGATGGTTTACATTTCAGAGTAAAACATAATAATCATGGAATGTATTCTACATTAGATAGAGTTCAATTATTTGATATTGAATCTGATGTAAAACCAGAGAAAATTACAGCAACTTATGCATCAGATGCTACTACAGATATTCCCGTAACATCTGTTGGCATCTATACTGACTTTGAAAATTATGGTGTTAATGCCACAAACCCAGGCTATGTTAAGATTGGAAAGGAGATTATTAAGTACACTGGTGTTTCTACAAGTAGTGGAACACTTACTGGTATCACTAGGGCAATTGATGATACAAGATCAGGTGACTACAACATAAATGACACTGTTCATAAGTATGAATTGAATGGTGTTTCGTTAAGGAGAATTAATGCAGAACATAGTTTTGGAACTGTGGATATTGCGAATTATCCTATTGATGTGGATCATTATTGGGTTAAAGTCGGGGTTTCAAGTCGTGGTACAGACCGTGCAATAGGAAATTCTACAGGACTTCCAGAATTATTCTTTGCAGAAACTAAGTCTGGTGGATCATTTGATACTCAATATTCCATTGTTGGATCTGAAAATGTACCAAGGGCATCACAAAATATCCCATTCAATATCCTAAGACCTAATGTTTCTATCCTTCAACCAGAGGGAACAAGTGTTAGTGCAAGAGTAAGAACCTTTACTGGAAATAGTCCAGATGGAGCAATTACTCCTTACGTTGATCAGGGATTTGAAGCTGTTTCTCTTAACAGTAATAACCCATTTAATTCACCAAGAATTATTGGTGCTAAGATTAATGAACTTGCAAGACTAACTGATTTCCCTGGCAGAAAATCATTTACAATGGAATTTTCTTTGGAAACTGCAGATTCTAAAGTTAGTCCAATGATTGACTTGGATAGGGTAAATATTATTACAACTATGGATAGGATTAACAGTAAAGTCAGTAATTATTCTACTGATTTGAGAGTTAATTCTTTGGATCAGGATCCTAGTGCTGCAATATATCTTTCTAAACCAGTTCAACTTGAAAAACCTGCTGATGGTTTGAGAGTAATGTTTGATGCATATCGCCATGTAACTAATGATATTAGGGTGATGTATAGAATATTCAGACCTGATGCACCTTCACAATATCAGTTATTTGAGTTGTTCCCAGGCTACGATAACTTAGATGGTGATGGAGTTGCACTTGATATTGCAAAGAATAGTGGACTTCCCGATAAGAGAGTTCTTCCTTCTAATGGATTGAATGACTTTAGGGAGTATGAGTACAACGCTAAAGACTTGCCTTCATACACAGGATTCCAAATTAAGATTATTATGACAGGAACCAATTTCGCTTTTGTTCCTAGACTTCGTGACTTAAGAGCAATCGCTTCGATATAATATGAAATTGAAAGTTAAGGATCATATATCTCTCTATAGAGATGATCAATCAAATGCAATTTTAAATTGTTCTGATATTGAATATGAGAACTATATTAAGGCGAGAGATCAAAAGAAAATTGAATTAGAAGAGATGCAGAAATTGAAGGAAGATATTAAAGACCTTTCCTCACTTAAAGATGAAATGGATGAAATTAAAGGTCTATTGAAAAATGTACTCGAAAAAATTCAATAAATAGTTAAAATCCGCACCGTGATTAATGGCAGCTAGAGTTATAAACTTAGTTCTGGAACAAGGTGTAGATTTTGAAGCCACATTTACTATTCAAAATCAAAACGGTAGTGCCTTGAATCTGACAGGTTATACTGGTGAGTCTAAAGTCAGGAAACATCCTGAGGCTACAAAATCCCACGACTTTGTTGTAAGTTTTCCAGATAGAATCAATGGCAAAATTAAAGTAGCCATGGCTTCTACTGTCACTGCCCCTATTGAAGGTGGTCGTTATGTGTATGATTTGGTGTTAACTTCAACCAATTCATATAAAACAAGACCAATTTCTGGCAATGTGTTGGTAACGCCAGGAGTTACGTAATGTCAAATTATCTAGTTAAAGTCAATCAACCTGATGATTATAAGATCGGAGTTGATTATGAAATTCCGTCTAAGTCTATTCAATATACCAATCTGGTATTGGATGATATTAGTAGTGGATTTAATGGAATAGGTAAAACATTCTCTTTAACAACAGGTGGAGGTGCTGATTCATATAATCCATTGAATGACCAACAAATTATTGTATGTAAGAATAATTTGGTACAGAATCCTGCTACGGATTTCGTGACTGCTGCTAGTAATATAATATTTACTACAGCTCCATTAGCAACTGATAATGTCTTTATCATTGCGCTTTCCACTACTGCTGACCTTACTAGGACAGTTAATTATGTTATTGACAGTGGAAGTATTGCAATGTTGCCTGGAAGTAAAGGTAAAATAACTATTGATGTTAGTGGAATTATAGAGTCAATAACAGTTTTATCTGATCAGACTGGTGATGTCGTCTTTGATATATCAAAGTCTAGTTATAGTAACTACCCGACATTTACTAGTATTACCAGTGGTCAGAGAGTGCAATTAACACAGACAGATAAACACTTTGATGATGTACTAAATAATTGGGATAAGACAATTATTGCTGGTGATATTCTTGAATTCGGTGTTGTCAGCGTGAATCAGATCAGGAGATTTTTGATCTCTTTAAAATTAAAATTATAAATAAGTTTAGTTCTTAAAAACCAGACCTCTAAGAGGAGTTGTATCGATGGCATTACTAGTCCCTAATATTGGTGAAATTGAGTCTCTACGTTATCTGATTTCTCAGAATAACTTCGTAGCGGACTTGCAGGACACTTCACCAAGAAACCTTGTATTAAAACTTTTTACGAGTAACACGACTCCAGCGGAGGGAGATGTTCCCTCATCGACTGCGTATTTCGAACCGTACATTGATGGTAACACCAATGGTTATGGTACAACTGCAAATACAGGTTATCCAGTCTGCGTAAACAATAGGACAGATCAAAATTATTCCTCACAGTACGGAATCCTTCTAAATGGTTCCCGCTGGGTTATTAAGAACGTTGGTAGTGGTACAACTGCAACCTATCCTGAGCAGACATTTACATTCACGGGACCTGCTGGTAACATCTACGGTTACTATGTCACTAGGGCGACAAATATGCCAGTCTCCGTTCAAGGTGTAGAACATTCTGCAGGTGTTGGTATTGGAACTACAGTTACTAAGGGTAATAACACTGACCCATGTATCGGTGTTGTTGGTAACTACTATTTCACTGTGGACTCTAACGTCAGCATAGATGACCTAACACTTGGTCAATATGTTGCTGGTAACGCAGGTATTGCTACTGGATCTAGAATTATTGGTATGGACAGGGCGCTTAAGGTTGTATATATCGACAAGGCACTTGTTGACAACATTCAGGTTGCTACTGACCCAAGTATTACGTTCAGCTTCGGTAAGATTAATGTTGCGAACCACGGTCTCGTTAAAGGAGATATCGTGTATGTCGCTGCTGGTGCTGGTAACACAACTCTTGAATCTAACGTTTACACGGTATTTGACGTACCAAACGCAGATGAGTTCGTTACAACTCCATCAATGACTGCTACCGCAAATGGTGTGGCTGGTCTGAACACTGCTACTCTCTACAGTTCTATCATGTACGCTGAGAGATTCACAAACGGTCCTTACAACATTCAGAACAACGGTGACCAAATTAAGATCACTCTAAACGTTGCTCTCGACTGATACAACCAATACAAAATAAATACATTTCATGTGGGGGTTGCTTTATTATTAAGCATCCCCATTTTTATTTTTGAAATTACATGGCTAACGTCTTCGTCTACGATGAAACTCGAATAGACTATTTCGTTACAGATACCCACGGAGATCTTTCTGGTACTGTAACGGGGACGGAAGACCTTGGCTCAATTACAGATGCAGATCCACCAATAGAGTATGATTCTCTGCAATTTAATATTAATAATTGGGGATTTGTAGCTAGAACAGAAGATTTCGCTCCATTTGGAACAGTTGCTGCACTCTCAGGCACGGTAGAGAAGGTAGTATACTCTCCACAGGAGCCATACAACGCATTCTTACTCCAGTCCTCCGCAGGCATCGCCTGGTGTAGGACTACTTGGATTGGATCAGGAACCCTCTTCGAGATCGGTGGAGGACTTGAGAGACTTGTTATACCTGATCTTGGCGCGGCAGGACCATCTCCTGTCCTCTCAGGACAATCCCACAATACTATAACAGCTACCGAAGTCGGTTCTGGTACTGCATTAGCTCTTTCTGAAGCAGAAACATACGAGTTTAATGTTTATCCAGTAGACTCAACAATAGAATTTAAAATCTCTGGTGGTACTACTCAAACCTATCCAAATGAGTGGATCCAGAGTATAGTAGAAGAAGAGCTTAACGGTACGGCTCTAGAAGCGAAGACCTTCTACTATGGTCAGTCAGATACAGTACTTGAAGACGATAACTACGGATGGCTTGCTGGTACTAATGGCAACTCCTTCGATGATAGTACTGCTACATTTGATAGTAATATTTCAAACCAGACCTCTTGGAGTGACGGAGTAGAGGTCAAACAATTCGATTATGGTAGTGTTGCTGCGAGTACAACACAACCAGAAGAGGATTACGGCGAGATTGTCATTGGTAACAGATACGGAACTTTCTGGTCACAGAAACTTGCCGCATACGATACCAGTGCAGATTACCGCAAGGTATTCGAATATCATGGATCTGGAAGTCTTCCAACTTTCGATTCTGGTCGTACTATACCAGCACCACATATTACTGGTTCTGGTACAATTTCTATATCTGGACAACTTGGGTTGTCTCAGGCTCCTCAACACACAGTATTTGGAGGAGACTTTGGTTCTCTTGTTGGTACTGCAGAAGAGGCATTTGTTCCTGCACTTATCAGGGGTTCTGGTTTACAACTCCTTGGTGGTGCTGCATCCGAGGCAATTACATATCCAACCGATCCGTCCACAATGGACATCAATATCGGTGGATATGCAGAACAACTCAAACTTACTCATTATCCTCCAACTGATACTGCTACACTTGTATACAGTGGTGGAATTACTAATGAGAGAGCAATTACCAAGGAAACTGGTAGTACTCTGTTCTCCTTTGTTGGTGAACTTACACATCCAGACATTGATTACACTCCACATTGGAAGTCGGCACTTGAAATTGATGGTTATGTAGAACCAGTTGATCTTGGTCTAATAACTGAGGCGGTTACTCCACCTATTGCTGATTATGGATGGGTTCGTGAAGTTGCTACAACTTCCGATACTTGGGGATATGTTCTTCCTCAATTCAACAATATTAGTGTTGTTGGTGTTGGTGGTGAGGCATTTGTTCGTGATGCTTATCAAGGATCTGGTATTCTTGCGAAGATTGGTATTGCAGACGTTTCTCGTCCATTCTTCTATACAGCAAGTGGTCAGTCTGGCATTGCAACACACAATGCTGGTATCAATATCTTTGGATACTACTGGTTCAGTCAGGCTCCACAACATACAGTATTTGGTCTCGAAGGCGAATTTACAATACAGGGAAGCAAGGACGAATCCTTTACTCCTGCTCCTCTTACTGGTTCTGGTACTCTTGGTACTATCAGTGGTGCTGCTACAGATATTACTCTCACCTTCGGTGCTGGTGAGAGGACAATGCTCTTCGACACTGGTGGAACTGCTGGTGTTACATTCTCTGCAGCTCCTAAAGGTGAAGGTACTGTTACCCTCAGTCAGGGTAGAGAGGCAGGTCAGACATATCGTAGAGTTATCTACACTGATACTGATATTGTCTTATTCAGACCTACCAATACTCCTGGCTCCATATTCGAGAAGAATACAGAGTCTTATAACGAATCTGCAATCTACATTCCTGGCGAGAATGCTGATTGGGGTGATCTTAGTGGTACGCCTGCTAGAGATAGTGGTAATCAGGGTGTCACTTACGATGATACTAATTACGACTTTAGTACTACTAACGTCTCCGAAGACTTCGGAGAAATGCTTAGTGGTCAAATACCTGGCGGTCCTCCATACGACCGATTCTTATATCCATACTACACAGGATTCGAAGATCAGGATATTGATCGTGGTTATGCCGACTTTGGTTGGGTTGATGATGATACCGTTGATGCTGTTAGAACTCCGTTCGGTAAGATTTCTATCGAACAACCTTCTACCCAGACAGTTACAAGGTACATTCCTCGCTATCCTGGCACAGGTACATTCCTTGCACTTTCTGGTGCTGCGGAAATACTCACCTTCGACCCACTGGAAGGAGCTCCACTCTTCTCTCCTCAAGGTCAAGGAAAATGGAGTCTTGTTTGGCAGTCTCCAGAAAATACAGCACAACTTTCTGTTGTTGGTATCTGTTCACATTCCTTCTCAAGAGTTACAGAAGGTTCTGGTCAGATCGATGTCAATCCTGGCGGTATTCAGACATACAGAAGAATTATCGATATTACCTCTACAGGTATTATCAATCTTACTGGATACAGTGGAGAGGAATTCGTTGCGAATCCTCCAGAAGGTTCTGCACTATTCGACTTCTGGTCAACATACTCCAATCTCAATATTACACGGAAGTACTTTGGAGAAAAACCAAGACTTCGCTTGCAAGGGGAACTCACTCATCCTCAGATCGATTACACTCCTCATTATGGTATCGACAGAAACATCGGTATCGAAACAGGAATTACATTATCGCCTGGTGGTGGTACAGACAGAATTACTGGTATTACAACTGCCAGCTTTATTCCGAAGTATCCAGGCGGTCAATCATCTGCCGATGGAAGAGGCGGTCATACTTGGGAAGTTCTCAAGCTCAGTGGCAAATCTATCTCTCGTACCAACGCTCCTATTGTTACGGATGGTACGATCTACATTCTTGGTATTGGTACTGCTGGAAACGGCAACATCGATCCAATTACAGGAGTTGGAGATCTCGATGGAGTCGAATTTGGTGCAACTTGGGCATTTACACCTGCGACAGCTCGTGGTGGCCCTGGCCTGTATCAATTCAAGGGTACTGCTCCAAGCAGAGAGATCGCCGTCTATGGTTACTATGGAGACGACCGAGATCCTGGCACTTCAGGTCTTGTTACGATTTCCACAGAGAAAGACAAGACGGTCGATTACCTCATCAAGAAGTACTCAGGAGATACAGTTTCTCTATCCGTTACAGGAACTCTTACAGAGAGACAATCTTTTGCTTACGATGGTTCTGGTACATTCAATGGACTATCAGGAGCTGCAGAATCCACAACAGATGCTCTTCTCGCAGAAGGTACTTGGGAAGTTCGTGGATCTGCAAACGAGGCATACTCCGCACAAACTCCAGAAGAAACTGCAACACTTACGGTTTCTGGTACAGGTCCAGCATTCAGACTTCGCCAATATGCTGGTTCTGGTACTGCAACTCTCAACAATACAGAGAAAGTTGTTACAGGAGTCAGATTCAACGTTGTTGTCGATGGTACATTCAGTTCCTTCGGTGGAGCTTCAATATCTCAGACAATTCCTGGCGCTGCAAGTGGAATTATATTCCATGTTGGTGGAACAGCAGATACCAGAGAAATTGCCAACTACGGTTACTACGGAGACGACAAGGATCCTGGCACTTCAGGAACTATCACTATATCTGGAGAACTGCTCCACCCAGATATCGATTACACTCCTTCGCCAACAGGTACAGGCGATATTATCTTTGGTGGTGCTGCACTCAAGAAATTCTCTCCAGTCCTTATCGGAAGTGGTTCTGCTACATTCGTTGGTATTGGAGTCGAGAAGTTTATTACTGCGGCTCAGAGAAGTACAATTCTCTTCGCAATTGCTGGAGATGCAGACGAATCTTTACAGCACGTATTTGGATACTACGGAGACGACAAAGATCCTGGCACGTCAGGAAGTATTACAATTCTTGGATCTGGAGATACTGCTCCAATTCAGAATTTTGGATATTATGGAGACGACAAGGATCCTGGCACTTCTGGAACAATTACGATTTCTGGAACTCCTCTTATACACCCAGAAGTCGATTTCACTCCTTCTCCAGACGGTTCTGGTCTATTCGTTGTTACTGGTACAGTTGGGGTCAAGAGGGCTTGGGCACCAGTTTATGCAGAAGGAAGTCTATACGGATTCTCTTCTGGCGAAGAGGCATATGCAAGGACTTCTTACATTGGTATTGGTACTGCAAACTTCTTCTCCAACTCTCTCACGGAAATTTCCAGATACGAAGAGCCAAGGACTTACGTTGTTATCATATAAAGAAAGTTATAAATAAATCAGAAGCAAGTCCGTTCAGAAGTTTTGAATCATGACAAAGCAGGTTCAATTTAGGAAGGGTACTACGTCGGAGCATTTTAACTTCACTGGTGCGCTTGCTGAGATTACTGTTGATACTGATAAGAAAACAGCTGTTGTTCACGATGGTGTCACCGCTGGTGGTTTCGAGTTATCCAAATCAAGATGGACATTCGTAAACCAAGCTTCAGCACTTTCAACAAACCAAAAATATGCAGTAGATTCCCAGAACACGCCTGGGGGATTTACCCTTACATTGCCTACACCTAGAGGTGTTGGTGACTGGGTATGGTTAGAGGATTTTACAAACTTTTGGAGTCAACATCCAATAACTCTCACGTCTACTTTGCAGTTTGAAAACGGTCATTTGGTTACTGAAACATCTCCATTGATTTTAGATGTTTCGGGTGCTTCCGTGAGTTTGATTTATAATGGCACACTCTGGAAGATCTTCAACAATAGGGGAAGTTAACTATGGCATTAACGCTGAGTAATTCTATTTCAGGTGAATTCGTACCATCGGAATCATCTGGTTTTTTCGTGTATGCTCTACGAAGAGATGCAGACAATATGCTGTATTTCTCTAAAGTTAGTGCCGCTTCTACGGAAGTTGGAGAATTTTACAGGAGCAACGGAACTGCTATCCCCGAATTCGGTGATGGTATTGACTATGGATGCTATGATGCTGGGGTTGGTAAAACTTCAGTCATCCGTAACGATATCGCTACGGAGAAAAAATATCTAGATGATCCAAATGATAAATATCAACAGATCCGTTTTGATCGAAGAAATTTATATTATTACATTGACGATGATGGTTTCTTTGTTATCCGTTTTAACGGACCAGATTATGACTATACCACTATAGGACCCAAATAATAATTAACCAGGAGAAACAATGGCTGAGTTTAGACTTGGAAGAGTAAAATTCAACTGGACGGGCGAATGGCAACCATCCAAATCCTACTTGATTGACGACCTCATCAAGTTCGGTGGAAATAGCTATGTCGCTGTCACGAATCATACCTCTGTAGCAACTACCGCAGACTTTTACACAACGGACCTTGCAAAATGGAACGTTCATGTAGAAGGTATCGCCAATAAGGGCGAATGGGTAACGAACACTTATTACAGAGTGAATGATATTGTCAAGTTCGGCAATGTCCAGTATAGAGTTACAACTGCTCACACTTCCGCAGGTACATTTATTGATCTAAGTAAATGTGCAGAGTACGTCGCAGGATTTAAAGCTGAGGGCGAGTGGAGTATATCCACCCAGTACCAAGCTGGTGACGTTGTTAACTACAATGGATCTTCTTACGTCGCTCTAACGACTTCTCTCGCTGGTAATATACCGCCCAACAACGTTGCAATCGGAACAGATATTGCAGGCAAACAATGGCAAGTTCTTGCTGATGGTCTTGCTGGTGCTGCTGTCACCTACGTTGACGGAACGTATTACAGAGGTCAATTAGCACAATATGGTGGTAACATTTACCGTCATAAACTAGGTATTACAACAAACGTTGCTCCTCTCGCTATCGGCGATACCAATAATCCTGGCGTTGGTATTGGTGCATCTGTTTGGGATCTCCTAGTACAAGGATTTAAATTCACTGGTGGTTACGTAACTAGTTTCGATTACCATCCAGGCCACGTTGCAAGATGGGGATCTGATTCCTATGTTGCTATCGGTAACTCATTCAAAGGTATTCAGCCAAATACTGGTATAGGTACTCAGTGGGAAGTTCTCGCTTCTGGTGACTCCTCTGCTGCCTTAACAACGAAGGGTGATATTCTAACCTTCAATAGTGGTAACGTAAGAATCGGTATCGGTTCTACAGGTTATGCTCTTGCGGTTCAAGGAGATGGACTGCCTGGCTATGAGGTTGTGGGTGCTCAAACACGAGTCTATTATGTTGACTCTGAATCTGGACATGACCAAAACAACGGTCTTGCACCTAACCTAGCGTTTAAGACAATTAAAAAGGCTTGCGACGCTGCTCGTCCTACTACACCTGTAACTGGATGTCAATATACAGCTTCGACTGGTTTGGCAACTATTACGGCTCCTGGCCACGGACTACAAAACACTGGTACGTTCGTTCAGTTAGCAGGACTTAACTTTGAGTGTACATCTGGTGGTCGTATTTACGGCGTACTGGGATTCAACTATACTCAGACAACTGGTATCGCAACAGTAACCGCTATTAACATCGGTGCTGCTCCAGAAACAAGTATTGGTGCTACCGTTCGACTAAGAGATATCGCAGTTCAATATACAACAGGAGGTCAGTTCGACCACCAGTATGTAAGTTGTGTTACTGATGGTATTTCAGTCGTTGGTGGTGGTACAACAACTGCTACAAGTGCAACATATAATCAGGCAACTGGTGATTTCGTAGTTACAATTCCTAACCACGTCCTTACAACAAGTGATCAGGTTGGATTTAACACTAACGCATTCACAATGAAGTGTGCTAGAGACAACTATGCAACTAACCATAGTTATCCTCGTGTAACTGACCCTGCACACAACACAAACCTGAATATTACAGCAACAACTGGTGATACAATCACAGTTAACGTTGGTGCTTCACCTGCAAACACAACATTCAACGCTCAGTTCGCTAACGACTTCGGTGAGTCTAACTTCAATGTTACCGCCGTTCCAAGTAACAACTCTGTTGCAGTTGATGTTGGTATTAAGACTTACGGTATTACTTACACCTCTGGTGGTGTGATTATGGCTGGGATTACCACCACAATCTTCCCAAGTATTGCTTCTAAGTCCTTCTTCGAAGTTCTTTCAGTTCCTTCAACAAGTACATTCACATGTAACGTTGGTGTTTCTACAATGAACCACACATACGTTGACAGTGGTACTTTAACTGACTTGACTCCTTGTGTATTGAGACTATCTGCTTCGCAGTTCTATGAGCAACTGCCAATTACAGTTCCTCCTTACACCTCTATTGTTGGACACTCTCTAAGAGGTACTCAGGTTCTACCTGCTGCAGGTACATCTGACGACAACACAACTCCAAACAACAGAGCAACGATGTTCAGGTTGTCTGACTCTACAACGATTCAGGCGATGGCCTTCAAGGGTATGGAAGGATTCAAGTATGATGGTAATGCTCCATTCGTACTAGACAACACAAATATCAGAACTGGTATTGGTACGACTGCCGCTGGTGTATTCATGGCACTCAACCCCAATTCACCAATTAATGATAAGTCACCTTACGTTAAGGATTGTACTGCTTTCTCTGACAACGCTACCGAGAACGGTCGTTGGGGAGGCGGCGGCGTCGGTGTCCTAATTGACGGTGGTGTTCACGATGAAGGTGCTCGTTCGATGGTGTTCGATGCCTTTACCCACGTAACATCTGACGGTGCAGGATATGTTCTAGATAAGAACGCAATCGCTGAGATTGTTTCCTGTTTCACATACTACGCCAAGTGGGGTTACTACTCAGGTGGTGGATCAAGAATCCGTGCTGTTGGTGGTAACAACTCT
>MDSZ01239615.1_pt1 | contig 49152 bp, 49 predicted proteins | sample 811201 | NCBI WGS metagenome assembly MDSZ01 (sample SAMN05326647, study PRJNA326480) | marine metagenome | isolation source: seawater | place: Indian Ocean: North | collected 2010 | reverse complement strand
GATGGGTCAGCCCTCTGGTCTTTGATACTTGCTGCGGCATTTTGAAAGCCCCGATAGTTACCAGTGTGCATTATGTTGCATTGACCGGTTGAATCTACCACTTCTTTCTTTATAAATCTGACGGCGAAGTATTAATTCATGGTCTGAAACCGGAACTGGAAGGTCAGAATCTGTGGAACTTCAAAGATGTAGACGGCACGCTGCTGATTCAGGATCTGATGCGTGAAGCCAGAGCCGGTGGCGGTTTTGTCCATTATCGCTGGAAGAATGCCCAGGGTGAGAGTGCAAAAAAACTGGGCTATGCCACCATGATTCCACAGCTGGACGTTATGATTGGCAGTGGCTTCTGGGTAGACAGCCTCGATCAGGAAATCGCTGATATGGATTCCAGTATCAGCAGCTCACTGTCGCAGTCGCTGTGGACTTCTGTAGTTGCTGCCATTATTGCCCTGGGTGTCGTGCTGATGCTGGCGCTGTTGGTTGTACGCAGTATTGTTGGGCCTCTGCATTCTGCTGTGCAGGCGATGAAAGATATTGCTGAAGGCGATGGTGATCTTACTGCACGCCTCGATGCTAAGAGCGATGATGAAATTGGCCAGCTGGCTCAGGCGTTTAACGCCTTTGCTGATCAGGTGCATGAGCTGGTGTCCAGCGTACGTTCCTCTACACGCACCCTGTTTGATTCTGCCAGTGGTCTGAAGAGCATGATGGAAGGTGCTTCTCAGGGGGTGGTAAAACAGAAAGACGAAAGCGATCAGGTGGCCACCGCCATGTATGAAATGACCGCAGCGGCGCAACAGGTTGCCGGAAATGCAGCGGAAGCTTCACGCGCTGCCTCCGGTGCCAATGAGCAGGTGCACGATGCTCAGGGTCTGGTGCAGCATGCGGTATCCGTGATGACGGGTCTGTCGTCCCAGGTGGATGAGGGCGTAAAAGGTATTGAACAGCTGAGCAGTGATTCACGCCAGATCGATTCGGTACTGGAAGTGATCCGCGCCATTGCCGAACAAACCAACCTGCTGGCGCTGAACGCCGCCATTGAAGCAGCCCGTGCCGGTGAAGCCGGACGCGGTTTTGCGGTGGTTGCCGATGAAGTACGTACTCTGGCCAGTCGCACCCAGCAGAGTACGGAAGAAATTCAGGCCACCATTGAACAGCTGCAGAAAGGTGCCTCCAACGCCGTTCGTCTGATCGGCAATATTAACGAACAAAGTGAAACAGCGGCATCGGAAACCAGCCAGATTGATACCGCGCTGCGTGAAATTCAGCAATCCGTGGGTACCATCACCGACATGAATTCACAGATTGCAACCGCGGCGGAAGAGCAGACAAATGTTTCTGAAAGCATTAACCAGAACGTGCACGAAATTGTGCGGATTTCTGAAGAGACCGCTGAAGCAACGACTCAGGCGGACATAACGACCCGCAAGCTGAATGAGCTGGCCAGCCAGATGGACGCACTGGTTAAGCGTTATAAGGTCTGACTGTCTTTGTCGTATTTACGACAATAACATCAAGCCCGGTTTTGTGTGACAACACAGGCCGGGCTTTTTGTTTTCTAACGGATTGATTTTATTGGCTTTATTTTATCCGTGCCGGGTATCTGTGCTGGCGTTGCTTTTGCAATCACTAATGCACAAATGAAAGACGCGACCGCACAACGCTGTCGCCGGTACCTGTCAGTATGGAGCCTTTATGCGTTTTGAAGCCTACCCCAGCGAAATTGCCGCGCTGCCTGCTCTGTCGGATGGTGAGCGACTGGACTACTTTCTGATGCGCGCTTTTGAAACCGAAGAGTTCTGGGCTCTGAAACAGGGAACGGAATGGTTGACCCGGCCATTAACAGAAGAAATCAATGGCTTTGCGGCCGGCCAACTGATTCTGCCTGCCTGGTGTTACCGCCACTACGCCATGGATGCTGCACTGGATATCTGGACCGACTGTCGTCCTGCTTCGGTATCGCTGGAATATTTTATCGAGGAAGAAATCCCACGCCTGATCGAACAGGATATCGTACTGGATATTATGCCCCGCAATGACCAGCCTGGTTGCATGATTACCGCACACCGTCTCAGCAGTATTTTTGAAGGCATTATGGACGCTGGCGAATATCGTCTCGAAGGATAAGGCTGCCGGAAAAGAGGCAGAAGGAAAAGGCAGAAGGAAAATCAAGGGAGAAAAAGCTATGGAAAAGATCGGAATATTCTTTGGTACGGAAACCGGTACCACCCGCTTAATCGCCAAAAAGCTGCACAAACTACTGGGTGCAGATATTGCCGACAAACCGGTTAACGTCAATCGTATTCAGGCTCAGGATTTTCTCAGTTACGACGTATTGATCCTGGGTACACCCAGCTATGGTGACGGCGATATTCCTGGTAAAGAAGCCGGCTGTCTGGAAAGTAACTGGGCGGAATTTCTGCAGGAATTCGGTACGCCGGACCTGAGCGGTAAAACCATCGCCATGTTTGGCCTCGGAGCTCAGGAGCGCTATTCCGAACGCTTCGCCAGTTCGCTGATGGCACTGTATACCTTCTTTAAAAATCTGTGTGCGGACATGGTCGGTGACTGGCCATCAGAGGGTTATCAGTTTGATCACTCAGCATCCGTCAGGGACGGCCGCTTTGTCGGACTTGTCATTGATCAGCGTACGCAGAGCATGTTTACCGATGAGCGTCTGCAGCTGTGGGTTGAGCAGGTGAAACCTCAGCTGATGGCAAAACTGCAGACTGCTGCTGCCTGAGAAAGCGGTTTATTCATGATTTGAATAAACATAACGGAAGGTCAGATTAATCCGTGCGTCACTGCTGTTATCAGCCAGTACCGCATGTTCATACTGCTGTTGAAAGCCCGCCTGCATCAGCAACAGGCAGCCACTGTTAAGCAGAATATTCTGACAGGGGCTGCCATCCGCCGCACCGACAGGACGGATGCTGAACGCCCGGGTGGCACCTAAAGAAAGTGACGCTATGACAGCATTTTTACCCATCTCTTTATCATCGTCGCTGTGCCAGCCAACATAATGCTGACCGCTGCGGTACAGGTTCACCAATACGGCATTGAACAATTGGCCGGTCGCCTGCTGAACTTTTTCCCGCAATGATTGCAGTGCTGGTGTCCATGGACGGCTCTGTAACAGGTTATCAGACCAGGAATAAACAATTCCCGGGTCCGCATGCCAGGTCTGTTGGCGCGGCAGGGTAAAGCGCCGGCCATACACTTCATAATGCTGCGCTGGCCAGAGGTGCTGGTGCAGAAAAAACTGCAAGTAATCATCACTTTCTGCCGCGGTCAGGAATGCCTGCTGAATGGTCAGCAGCGCTGGTGTTGGTGGTATGAGCGGCGCAGATCCGGACTGCCCGACAGTGTCCGGACCTGCGATGCATACCGGTTCAGCTGGCATAATCCACAGCTGCAATGCAGGCATCGTCGCGCACTGTGTGCAGCGCATTATTGAACAGCATTTCGTCGCTGAACAGAATGCTGCGTGCCACCGGTAAACCGCTGTTGTCCTTAATCAGAAAAAACAGGCCGCCTTCGGGTGTCTGCCCTTTGGCAATAAACTGGCTCATCATGGAGCCGACACGGGTATCCTGAATGGCCTTATCAATCATTTCCCGGCCTTCAAAGCTCGGGCTGGTCATCAGAACATCACCTTTAGGGTTGACGTATTCGAATTGAAAGAAGCCTTCATTTTCTGCAATTACCCGGAATGTACCTGGCATAGTCATCTCCTTATTTTGCGCTGATTTTTATCTGATATTGACTGTTTGTTTACCCTGAACAGAGTGCAAAGCCCAGGCCAGACGTTAACCCGCTGATTTGCGGCGTTATTTCTGACTGTGGTTGGCCGTCTGCGGTTTTTTTGTCGTACTTACTACAGGTTTTGCGCTATTTAATACAGACGCCTGCGACTAATTCGGGGGGCGCCGATGAAATGAGGCAAAAATGCATGGATTTCAGGCTCAAAGCAGAGGTTTTCTGAGCATTCCGGTTTGCAGAATAAGGACTGTTTTTTGCAACATCTGCTGGCATAAATGCAGGCTTTCATTGCCTGCAGTCACTGCAGCCTGTTATTGCAGCCTGTTATTGCCTGGATCATCGCGTACTGAATAAAAGAAAGGAGTAAACCGTGGCTAATGAATTCAAAGCATTGAAAGAACTTGCGACTGTGTCAGCGACGGTCAGTGAGCTTGCCGGGGTGAACTCGGTTATCTGCAGTGAATTAGATTCTGCAGACTTTCGCAGTGAATACGACAGCCTGCTGCAGGATGTTGTGAATACCTATCAGGTTGTGATTGATATTATTGAGCCTTTGATGGCTCTGAATGATCGCAGCCAGTTTGACAGTCAGTTCGCTGAGTTAAGCAGCTGGTATGCGCAGCATTATCAGAAAGCACTGAGCCAGCCGCGTATTAACGCCGAGTTTACTTATGAAAAGTATCTGCAGTTCCGTAAGCGTAAAGAGGTCGCTACCGGCTATCCGCTGCTGAAGGTATGTTTTACCCGCCTGCATGATTTTATCGACAAGTGGATTGATAATGATATCTGGCTGGCGATGTGCATCGATACATTGCTGAAGATGCTGAATCTGCAGTTGCATGAATTGCAGGATGTTTATCGGGCAGATAAAGATGAAGCCTGGATGCTGTTCTGTGCCGGCCCTGGTCGCTGTGCGCCGTATCTGAAGATGATCGAAGATAACCTGTCGGTGATTGCACAGACAGGTATCCGGGCAGAAAAAGCAGCCTGACAGCGGCTGCTTTTCCGGCGGACTGAAGCTCAGCCTGCGGCTTTCTTTTTCACCTCTGAACTTTCACCATTAGCCAGATAGGCTTCCAGTGAATCATCCAGAGCTTCCAGCCATGGCGTGTGATGCGGAGGTGACATGGTACCTGTCATCAGGGAAGCGTAAGAGTTATTACGGAAGCCCATGATGTCTTCTTTTTTATGATGCTTCCATTCCAGGAAGGTCTGGTTAACACCGTCAATATCGAATGTCGGATAATCCGTCTGTTCAATCAAGTGCAGAATATAAGAACCCTGATATTCGTACATTTCTTTGGCGGTTTCGAGCTTAAGCTCTTCAATGCGCCACTGGGCACTGTCGGAGCGCATCTCATCCTGCGATGGCAATGGAATACGACCCATAATCACATCGCGGGTATACCATGCCTGGGCATCAAACATATTGAAGCTGTACCACTGATCCTGCATACCAATATAGAAAAGTTTCGGGTTATCTTCCCACACCACGCCCTTATACAGATTCAGTGGCCACAGACGATTATCTGTAACCAGACGCAGATCGTCATTCAGGAACGGGAAGTGGTGGATGTAACCGGTACACAGAATAATGGCATCGATATGTTTGCTGGTACCATCGACAAAATAGGCGACATTTTCATCAACATGGGTCAGTGCCGGCTTTTCTTCCCAGTTTTCCGGCCACTTGTAGCCCATAGGAGCTGAGCGGTAGCTGGAAGTAATGGAACGCGCACCGTATTTATAGCATTGAGAACCGATGTCTTCAGCAGAGTAGCTGGAACCGACGACCAGAATGTCTTTGTCTTTGAACTCCAGTGCGTCACGGAAATCGTGGGCATGCAGTACGCGGCCACCAAAGTTGGCAAAGCCAGGATATTCAGGAACGTTCGGTGTTGAGAAGTGACCACTGCAGACCACGACATAGTCAAAGACTTCGCTGTAGATTTTGTCGTCATTGTGATCGTGAATGGTGACGGTGAAGTTATCATTTTCTTCACTGTAATCGATATGGCGGACGGCGGAATTAAAACGGATGTATTTACGTACGCCGGCTTTTTCTACGCGGCCTTTAATATAGTCCCATAATACTTCGCGGGGAGGGTAGGAGGCGATGGCGCGACCAAAATGTTCTTCAAACGTGTAATCGGCGAATTCAAGGCATTCTTTCGGGCCATTTGACCAAAGATAGCGATACATGCTGGTGTGTACCGGTTCACCGTTCTCATCCATGCCTGTTCGCCAGGTGTAATTCCATTGGCCACCCCAGTCGCTTTGTTTTTCGAAACAAACCATATCCGGAATTTCAGCACCTTTTTCCTGCGCTGACTGGAAAGCCCGGAGTTGAGCCATGCCACTGGGTCCTGCACCAATAATTGCAACACGCTGAGTCATCTTGATCTCCTTTTTAGTTGATAAGACCAAGATAAAAAGATTTAAGGTTTTTACCTACTCCCCCGTGTGGGTAACCAAAAGGGTATAAAAACAGTTGTTTTTTAATATTCAGGCTGAATTTTATAAGTGATTAATGACTGCTTTCGAAAACAACGCCCTGTACGCCAAGAACCTGTCCGCTGGCGGAATAAATTCCACGACCTTTTTCCCGTACTGTTCGACGTTTACCATCAGCATCACAGATATGATAAATCAATTCATACGGACGTTTATGGCGCAGAGCATCCTGTACTTCACTCCACACATAACCGGCATCCTGTGCGTCAATCATAGAGCCATAAGAAAGCTGCGATTCGTTAATCAGCTGTTCCGGGTGGTAGCCGGTTACTTCCAGGCAACCGTCGCTGACGTATTCCATGGTCCAGCTCAGATTATTGCGGGAGCGGAACAGCATGGCAGGTACATTCTGTACCAGGCCGTTCAGGCTGCGGTGGCTGGCATTGCGGATCTCATCTTCCCGCACCTGAGGGGTTATGTCACAAAGGGTCGCACTGATGGGGTAGAGTGTGCCCGGGTTCATCGACTGCAGGCGCATTTCACACCAGCGCACGTCATCATCCGGACCACTGATGCGTATCCAGATCATCTGACTCTGGCGGGTTGCTGTAACTTCCTGCACAGCCATACGCCAGTTGTGTATATCTTCCGGGTGTAAGAAGGCTGTCAGTGGACGGCCGCTGCTGTCTTTTTTACTCACGCCAGTGAGCGTTTCCCAGCAACGGTTCACATATTGCAGACAGTCACCCTGCGTCACGGTAAGTACAACATCTTCCAGAGAATCCAGCAGCTGTTCCATGGAATAGTCCAGCTGTGGTGACGATTCAGTGCGGAATAAATTAAGCAATGCCATTAATCCTGTTCCGTTTTTTCTGCTGTGTCCTGTACTGTGCCTGTCGCCCCATGATTGTATGCCCAGGCTGCCAGTTCCAGACGCGAATGCAGGTTCAGTTTGCGCAGCATATTTTTTACGTACACTTTTACAGTGCCATCACTGATACCCAGTTCACGGGCAATCAATTTATTACTCATGCCCTGGCTGATCAGCTGGAGGGTCTGCTGTTCACGCTGGGTGAGTTCATTGGTATCGGCGTAATCCGCTGGGATGGCATTTTTTTCGGTGGCGGTTTCGTGGCGGCTTTCATTAATCTGTTCATTGTTTTGCAGAGTATTCTGGCCATTAAACTGACCATTGCGCAGACCGCGGGCAAGAATATTGACGGCAACAGAATTGAGGGCAACTTCGCCCTGCATGGCTTTACGTAACTGGCTGGTCATTTCATCCGGCGCGGTATCTTTCAGCAGGTAGCCATCGGCACCGGCGCTCAGTGCTTCAATTAAGTGTTCGCTGTCATCCGAGGCGGTGATCATCACAATACGCATAGTGCCGCCTTTGGCGCGGATCTGTTTCAGCGCTTCGAGACCGGAAATATCCGGCATCTGCAGATCCAGCAGTAATAATTCAGCGTCGTACTGATCCAGTTGGGCGATGTAGTCATGGGCATTGTCAAAATCCGCTAACACCCGGAACCCTGGTGTTTCTTTCAGCAACTGCACCAAACCACGCCGGAACAGTGGGTGGTCATCCACCACCACGGCATGGATGGTCGGCTCGGCACTGGCGACGGTGGTGGTGTGGATGTCCGGTGACACGTTCATAGCGATTATTCCCTGAAACTGTTTTCTCTGAATGTATTTATCAGAGGTGTTTTTTTGCAGGTTGTTTTTTCTCAGCTTATTTGTCTTTAACAGGAAAGCTGATCTCAACCACAGTGCCACCACTTTTCCTTGTGTTAATGACACAGCGTGCGCCGATGGTGGCAGCCCGTTCCTGCATGATCATCAGCCCATAGCTGTCACTGCGTGCCTGATCTGCGGCAATACCGCGACCATTATCTTCAATACTTATCTGCAGTTTTCCATGGCGTAACAGCGCACGGATCCGGGCATGAGAAGCATGGGAGTGACGCACAATATTGGCCAGAGATTCACGCACAATATGGCTTAACTGGGTTAACTGGCGCTCGTTCAATGAGATATCTGTACAGCGGTTATCGAGCTGAAAGACGATGGCGCTGTGTTGTGCAAATTCATCAATGGCATGGCTGAAAATCTGCTCCAGCGATTGCTCGCGCAATGTCAGGCGTGAGGCCGAAATCAGTTCCCGAGCCTGGCGATAGGCCATCAATGTCTGGCCGGCGATCTCATCACTGATCTCGCGGATCGCATCCTGTTGCTGGCAGAAATTTTCGCTGTCAGCGGCAAATGTCTGCAGCCGCGCGGTGCGGATGCGCAGGTAGCCTAATACCTGTGCCAGAGAGTCATGCAGTTCGGCCGCCTGTGCGCTGCGTTCCTGCTTCAGTGCCACAGCGACGGCCTGCTGACGTTGGCAATAAATGGTTAAGCCCTGGGAAAAAGCGGGACGCAGTGTCTGGGTAAGGGAATAAAGAGATTCTTTGTCGTAATCGCTGAGCGATGAAAGCACCGCCAGCCAGCCCGGATTATTGTCCGCGCCAAGGTCCAGCTGACACAGGGTAATGTCTTCATTGTGGGATAACGCAATGGTGCGCTGATGATCGCGGCCACCGGGCACAAGATCCGCCGACGTCAGCTGCAGCGTCAGAGTCTGCAGCCAGTAACTGTCTGCAGCACTGTCGCCAATATCACTACCAATGCCACTGCCACTGCCACCGGCATGAAACAGGGTCTGCCCGCCACTGGCTGCGGGTAATACCACTGCCAGTTGCAGCGAATGATCATGCAGCAGATAGCGCAGACGCTGCTGACTGCGCTGAATGATCTGACTCAGGCTGCTGTCGTCCGCAGCGGCCAGCTCCAGCGTCAGCGCCTGGTAGTCCGCAGGCATTCTGGCCGCCGCCATGGGCCGGGTTTTACTGAACCATGACTGCATCCAGTGAAAAAAGCGGGATGGTTTCTGATCAGTAACGGCTGACATATTCCCCTCCTGTGTTTTCGCGTATTGAGTACGTCTTTCCTCTGGGCACCGGTCTTTCGCCGGCAGCTCCTTTTGTTTTCTGCCCGCTTGTATGAGCAGAAGTTGTGCCATTCCCACGGCTTTTTATCCTGCTACTACCAAGTGGGTACTCCCAGCGGAGGATTGAGAGAAAAATCCTGCTGGTAAACATTATTAACCAGTGAGAAACACCAGTTCCGGGGTCGTTTAAGCAGTATCAGAGTCCGGACGCCCTGGTTTTTTACCTGGAAGCGCTCTCTTGTGTGACCCGCAAAACGCACAGCAGTGGCGCAAACCAGAACTGAAATGGGCGATCCCGGTGCTGTGTGTTCTCCGTCAACACCTGTACAGCGACAGCTCAGGTAACAGGCGAAACGACGACAATTTCAGACAATTTGATAGTCAGGCAGGAGAAGGTCATGGAATCAGCGCAGTCAGGCAGTATCGACAGAGTGTCGCCTCCTTCCCGTGTCTGGCGTGCAGAAGGGCAGCAGGCGCTGCGCATTCAGGCCCGTGCCGGAGATTATCTGCAGATCACCTCAGCCTGCGGCTTTCAGCCCTGTGAAATATTGGTACTTAACGGCCAGCACAGTGCTTTTGCCGGTTTGCAGACTGCAGAGGCCAGCCTCACCAAAGCTCAGCTGAGTGAAGGCAGTCAGGCAGCACGTCGCCTGCAGCAGAAGTTTGATCAGTGGGGCGTAAGCGCTGCACTGCTGGATCAGGCGCTGGTCTTTACGGCCGATGCGTTACCGTGCATGACCCTGAGCACAGATGCGGAGCTGATTATTATTGCTCCAGGTAAATCTTTGCTGCTGACTACAGACGATGCAGATAGCGACGCAGATAACTACTCAGCCCAGATGGCGCCCACTGAACTGACTGTACAACTGTGGGGCGCTCTGGATGCTCCACAGCCCTATGACGATCTGCCGGAGCCTCTGGCAGAACCTGTGGCGGAATATCGCATTAAAAACAGCACAGCCGATGTGTATGAAGTAAAAGCCGGGCAGTGGATTCAGATTATTGATGTCGCCGGCAAGCAGTGCTCGGATTTAATTGCCTTTGATCTGGCGGCAATACGGGAAGGCCGGGAAGTCATGCTGGATGCAACGGCGACACGTACGATTCAGGGTTTGAATCTGCCACAGCCGGGTCTGCATGCGAAATTTCTCGATGCTGATATGCAGGGCATGCTGGAAGTTGTGCAGGATACTGTGGGCCGCCACGACAGTTTTTTATTCGCCTGCACCAATAAATTTTATGAAGACGCCGGCTATTTTGGTCATGTCAGCTGCAGCGATAATTTTAATAAGGCACTGAAGCCGTATGGCATAGCGCCACGCGCCGGCTGGCCGGCAATTAATTTATTTTTTAATACCAGTGTCGGCGACTGCGGCACTATTTTTTCAGACGAGCCATTTTCCCGTGCCGGGGATTACGTATTGATGCGTGCCCAACGCGATCTGTTGATCGGCAGCTCTGCCTGTCCCGATGACATTGATCCGGCCAATGGCTGGACACCGACCGATATTCATGTGCGCGTCTACAGCGCAGAAGAAGAATTTCCCCGTGCCATCGCTTACCGCACTCTGCCAGAGGAATTACCGCGTATGACCAAACAGACCGCTTTTCATCCGCGTACAGCGGCGATGTCGAGTCATTTTACCGAGTACCGCGGCTACTGGGTGGCCGGTGAGTACGATGGCTACGGTGCCCGTGCAGAATATCTGGCCTGCCGCGAAAGAGTAGCGCTGCTGGATTTAACCCCACTGCGCAAATTTGAAGTAGTCGGCCCGGATGCGGAAGAGCTGCTGCAGTTTGCTTTAACCCGCAATGTACGGCGTCTGGCCATTGGTGAAATTGTTTATACCGCTGTCTGTTGTGAAACCGGCGGCATGATAGATGACGGTACCTTGTTCCGCTTAGGTGAACAGAATTTCCGTTTCGTTGCCGGTGATCCTTATATGGAAACCTGGCTGCGCGAACTGGCGGAGAAAAAAGGCTATCGCGTACGGGTGCAGAATTCTTCAGAGCAGATTCATAACCTGTCTCTGCAGGGGCCGCAAAGCCGTGCCTTGTTGAGCGAAATTATCTGGACACCTGCCCATCAGCCGGATGTAAAAGATTTACGCTGGTTTCACTTCACTATTGGCCGCTTAGGTGGTCCGCAGGGGATGCCGGTGATGGTATCCCGTACCGGTTATACCGGTGAGCTGGGTTTTGAAATCTGGTGTCATCCGGATCACGGCACTGAATTGTGGGACGCGATCTGGGAAGCCGGTCAGCAATACGGTATTGCCCCCATGGGATTTGATGCACTGGATATGCTGCGTATCGAGGCCGGGCTGATTTTTGCCGAGCATGAATTTTGTCCGCAGACCAACCCTTATGAAGCCGGCATTGGTTTTACCGTACCGATGAAAACTAAAGAAGATGATTTTGTCGGACGTTCAGCCATGGCGGCACAGAATCCGGAAAGCCGGAAAAAGCTGGTCGGCTTATTTATTGAAGACACTGAAACCGTTTCCCATGGCGATGAGGTTTACAGCGGCCGCTATCCGGTGGGCGTGATCACCAGTGCTACCCGCTCACCTTTACTCAACAAACAGATTGCCATGTGCCGTGTTGCGCCCGAATTTTCTGCGCCAGGCACGGAGCTTGAGGTTGGTCAGCTTGATGGCCATAAAAAACGCTTAAAAGCCACAGTAACAACCACACCATTTTACGATCCCGAGCGTACACGGGTACGTTCATAATTTTAAAAACGCAGTAAAACGAGGTAACGATTATGCCAGCAATGAAATTTTTCCCGGAAGCGATCAAAGCAGAACAGCCGGATATGGAACGCCCGGGGGTTAACGCCTGGTTGGGTGATACGGCGGTATCTACCGATGAAGACAAAACCATCGCCGCCGGCTTCTTTCATCTGAAAAAATCCGAAGCGCCACTGGTGTATGACTACACCTATCACGAAATGAAATGCATCGTTGAAGGTGAATTTAAAATCACCGATCAGGACGGCAATGTTGCCCATGCCAAAGCCGGTGATGTGTTCTATTTCCCGGCGGGCAGCACCATTACGTTTGAAACCGACAGCTACGGCATTGGCTTCTTCTGTGGTCAGCGTCGCGAAGGCGAGGGCTGAGGCCCGGGTAATCGGGTAACGTTTCTGCTGTATATCAGGTCCCGCGACTTCCTCCTCCTGCTGGTGAACTGATATGCAGCAGTCCTGAACCGGATTTGTGCAGCTTTATTCCGACAATACCCTTCTGAAAATCAAAAACCTTTTAATAAACAATGGTTTAGATGGGAACTCAGGGGGTGGTCTGGATTTTGCCTTTCCTGACAGGAATAAAAATATCCTGATATGCAGAGAAATGCTTTCTGCTGGCCTGAAAGCCAGTGGAAATCTCAGGTGCCAGGTTTTCTCCCGCTGTGAGTGATTATCCGGCGGTGAATGGTTTTAATCTCCCGGAGTTTGGTATGCAAGCGAGTGCAGAAAAGCCAGAACTGACCAAGTCAGAATTAACCAGATCAGATTTAGAACTGGTGCCCGGCGTAAAAAGCCGGCCACAGTATCCGCCAGTGAGTCTCAACAGTGCGACTCAGCATCAGATTTTTATCACTCAGCAGGATGTTGAGCGGGATAAGGCTGACGCTCTGCTGGCGCCATTGATCGCTGCCTGTAACAGCGGTGACAGCAGTTTCGACGTGTTAACCATTGGTTTGTCTGCAGCCAATGGCATTGAAGAGTTATCCACCACTCTGGCGGGTTTACCACTGTCATCCAGCTTTTATGTGGCGGGTACAGAGGCTTTTATCTGGGACGTGGCCAAACTGATTCAGGATGCCGGTTTTATTATGGAGCAGATTCATCTGCTGCCGCCGGTGAATAATCAGCGCCGGCTGTTCTGTACCCACTGTTACGAAATTACCGAGCCAGTAACACAGTCACCTGCAGTATGCAGCGGCTGTGGTCGTAATCTGCTGGTGCGTGATCACTTCTCTAAAATTCACCGCGCTTACGTCGGTGTACAGATTGATGCAGAAGATCCGGCGGACCTGCCGGAAGAAGCGGAGGAATTAAGCTGATGAGTAATCAGATGATCGCAGTCCGTGTGACCGCCGTAAATGATGTAGCGCCGAAAATCCGTGAATTCTGTCTGGCCGCTGTTGATGAATCTCTGCCACCTTTTTCTGCCGGTTCTCATGTCATGGTGGAAATGGCCGGAGAAAATAAAACCTATCGCAATGCCTATTCGCTGATGAGTGATCCGGCTGATACCTCGGCCTATCACATTGCCGTGCGCCTGCAGGATGAATCCCGTGGTGGCTCGGTGTTTATGCACACCCAGGTGAAAGAAGGTGATGTACTTAAGATTACACCGCCAGCCAATTTATTTGCCCCGCACTGGGCAGCCCAAAAACATATTCTGATCGCTGGTGGTGTTGGTATTACGCCGTTTATGTCGTATCTGCCGGAGCTGCAGCGTCGTAACGCGGATTTTGAACTGCATTACCTGTACCGCAGCAATCAGACCGGCGCTTATCGTCAGAAACTGGCAGATGATTTGGGTGAGCGTTTTTTCAGCTATGACTCGGATAATGGTCAGCTGTGCGTCGTGCAGCAGTTGTTAAGTACGCTTACACCGGGTACCCACGTCTATATCTGTGGTCCGGATACTCTGATCGATGCCGTCAAAAATGAAGCCGCAGCGTTGGGTATTCCTGCCGGTATTATTCATTATGAAGAATTTGCTGCGCCTAAACCGGGCAAGCCATTTCTGGTTAATCTGGCCAAAACCGATAAGCAGGTAGTGGTCGACAGTGAATCCAGCATGCTGGAGGCACTGGAAGCCGCCGGCGTTGAAGTCGCCAATATGTGCCGCGGTGGTGTGTGTGGTCAGTGTGTTACCAAAGTGACCGATGGTATTCCGGAACATCGCGATGATTTTTTATCTGCCGATGAAAAGAACAGCAATCAATGCGTGATGCCCTGTGTATCCCGCGCCGTCAGCGACAGTCTGACACTGGATTTGTGAGGAAGGATTATGCGTTTAGCACCAACTAAGCTGGAAACATTCCGCGACGATTTTACTTACACTAACAGTAAAGAAGCGATTGAGCGCTTTCCGTTTCCTTTTCCGGAAGACGAATATTCTTATTCCGTTAATATCGAGCCGCATACATTGCCAGGCCCGGTTGGTTCCGTAAACGAATTTCTGTTTGATATTGACGAGCATTACCTGTCGGAAATGGCCGAGCGTGACCTGGTTCTGAAAGAAAACCCAAAACGCTGTCTGGCCATGCCGCATATGGAACAGGCCTGCTGGGATTTTATCGAACGTGCGATGACCAGCATGGCTAAAGATTACCCGGACTATTTCCGCCTTGAGCGAAATGGCGATAAATGGCATTGGCAGAATCTGTTGCTGAAACTCGACGACGTTTTTACCTTTGGTGACAGCAGTACGCTGCCGTGCCCACCACTGGAATACATGGGCCGTCAGGTACAGGGCGATATCGCTTTGCTGGATCAGCGTGATGGCGATTTATTTCTCGACGCGGGCATTGTCACCTGTCCGGCAGACTGGTCACTGGCCTTTGATGCCGGCATGAGTTTTAAGGAATGGCACGGCCCGGTTCCGATGGCGCATGAAATGGGTGTTTTTGATCGTGCACTGAAATATCTCACAGCGATTCCGGTTGACCGCCCGGTGCGCAGACTGAACTGGACCTTAACCGTGAATGCACGCATGGATACGTCACCGGAAACCTACCCAATGTGGGGTGTTGAAAACCGCTCAGTAACGCCGGAAAACGTCGGTGAAAAGGTCTATCTGCGCGTAGAACTGCAGGTTCTCGACCGTATGGCCCGTTCCAATGCGCTGATGTTCAGTATCCGTACTTATCTGATCAGTATGGATGATCTGGTCACGAATAAAGATTGGGCACGGCGTATGCATCGTGTTATGAAGAACTTACCGGAGCCGTTAATCGAATATAAAGGCCTGACGCATTATCATCAGATTCTGATCGACTGGCTGTCAAAATACGATCCGGTTAACTGATTTTCTGTATTGCCTGACGGCAATCTGATGTCTTTAAAGCCATACTCCCGCCTCTGTGCGGGAGTTGCACTTTATTGGAATTGTTATGACAGTTACGGAAAAAGAACCTTTTGAATTACTGACCCCTCAGCAGCAGCTGGATCATCTGCTGGCTGTCGCCAAACGCGCCTTACCGGCCTGGGGCATAAATGCCGGGGCCGGGATTAAATTACTCAGCCTGTCTGAGAATGCGACCTATCTGATCAGCGCTGATGATTCACCGGTAAAAGATCAAAGCGGCGCGCCGCAGCCGGTGATTATGCGCGTGCATCGCACCGGCTATCACAGCAAAGATGCGATCCGTACTGAGCTGGCGTGGATGAAAGCGCTGCAGGCAGAAGCACAGTTGGCAACTCCTCAGGCCATTCCCGCATTAAATAATGAAATTATCCAGACCGTCGAAACTGCGGAATTAAATGAAAGCCGTTTTGTCGTGCTGTTCGAACTGATTCCCGGCGAAGCACCGGACGAGTCACAGCTGATCGAACCCTTTAAGCGTCTGGGTGCTGTGACGGCGCGAATGCATCAGCATGCCCGTGGCTGGGCGCAGCCAGAGTATTTTGAGCGTCTGGTGTGGGATTTTGACGGCTGTATGGGTGCAGTGAAATTGTGGGGCGACTGGCGCGAAGCGCCGGGGCTGTGTGCCGATATGAACGTGGTGCTGGAAAATACCCAGGTCAAACTGGAACAGCGTCTGCGCGCTTACGGTGCTGGTGATGATAAGTTTGGTTTGATTCACGCCGATCTGCGGCTGGCCAATCTGCTTGAGTCCAACGGTGAAACCCGGGTGATTGATTTCGATGATGCCGGCCTTGGCTGGTTTATGTACGATCTCGCCAGTGCCGTCAGTTTTATCGAAACCCGTGACGATCTGCCGCAACTGATTTCGGCCTGGCTCGAAGGTTATCAGACTCAGGGTCAGTTGGGCGCAGATGATATTGCAGAAATTCCAACCTTTATTATGTTGCGCCGCATGACCTTGCTGGCCTGGATTGGTTCGCATTCAGAAACCGAACTGGCACAGCAGCAGGGCGAAGAGTTTACCCGCGGTACGGCCATGCTGGCCGCGCGCTATCTGCAGGATGAGCTGCTCAATGATGTGGTTAATGGGTCGTTGGCAAAGCTCAGTACACAGGAGCCGGCGTAATGACCCGGCAGCCGGAAAATACATCAAAGGCGGGGAAACATCGGGCGGTTAAGAAAATTCTTGATCAGAATGCCTGTGATTTTTCCGCCAGCGGTAACGAACATATCGATGGTCTGGTGCAGGAACGTCTGCACACCATGGGGCCGACTTCCGTACTGTTTTATCGCAAACCACTGGAGTTTACTCATGGTGACGGTGCCTGGCTTTTTGATGGCGATGGCAATCGTTTTCTCGATGTATACAACAATGTCGCCGTGCTGGGGCACGCGCATCCGGCAGTGCAGCTGGCGGTCAGCGAACAACTGAAAAAGCTGAATACCCACAGCCGTTATCTGAATAAAGCCAGCCACGATTATGCGCAGCAGCTGTTGTCGACAGTCCCCGATACCCGCAGCGACTATCTGAATGATCCACGCCTGCTGATGACCTGCACCGGCAGTGAAGCCAATGATGTGGCATTGCGCCTGGCTTTTCTTGCCAGTGGTGCACAGGGCGTGATTGTCTCTGAAGCGGCCTATCACGGTAATACGTATCTGGTGAATCAGGTGTCGCCGTCGTCCTGCAAAAAAGTCCCTGATTGGGTGGCAACCTTTTCGCTGGATGCGTTGCAGCAGGAGGACCTGACGCCAGAGCAGGCGCAGGCGGCGATCACGCTGGAAATAAACCGCGCCATTAATACCCTCAGTAATCATGGCTATGGTGTCGCCGCTCTGCTGGTTGACAGTATTTTCTCCAGCGATGGTGTGTATTCCCATCCCCCGGGATTTTTAACCACAGCTGTGGATATTGTGCGCGAAGCCGGAGGCCTTTTTATTGCGGATGAAGTGCAACCGGGCTTTGCCCGCACGGGGGAGCAATTCTGGGGGTATTTACGCCACAGTACAGAACAGCAGCCGCTGGTGCCGGATATCATCACCTTTGGTAAGCCCATGGGGAATGGCTACCCGGTAGCCGGACTGATCACCGGCAATGCCTTACTGCAGACGTTTGCCGATGAGGAAGGCTACTTCAACACCTTTGCTGGCACGCACGCGGCTATTGCCGCTGCGCAGGCAGTATTAAGCGCTATTCAGACCGAACATCTGCAGGATAACGCACGCGAGACCGGTGCGCTGTTCAAGCGTGAACTGAACGCCCTGATGGCGGAATTTACCTGTATTAAAGCCGTGCGTGGCGCTGGCCTGTTTATTGGTGTGGATCTGGTGAATGCCGCTGGTAACGCCGATGCGCAACTGACCAGTCAGGTTATTAATGCCATGCGCGATCTGGGAATTCTGATTGGTGCTGCCGGCAAATCGGGCAGCACATTAAAAATCCGTCCGCCATTATGTTTCAGTGCAGAAAATGTGGCGCTGTTTATCAGCCGTTTACGCGCGGTGCTGACATCTCTGAATAACGACTGACAGGTTTTATTTTCATACACAGGAGCTGAATATGAGCACACAGAAAGTACTGGTCACCGGTGGTACCAAGGGTATCGGTAAAGGCATCGCCATGGTCTTTGCCAGTCACGGGTGCGATGTCGCCATTCTTGGTCGCGATCAGGCCGCAGCCGATGCGGTTGCTGCAGAACTGGCAGAAACCAGCAGCGGTAAAATCATCGGTGTAGCAGGTGAAGTCAGTAATAAAGCCTCCATGATTGCCGCTACAGAGAAAGTAGTGAGTGAATTCGGTGGACTGGATGTGCTGTGTGCCAATGCCGGTATTTTCCCGGACGCGGCGCTGGAAACTATGACAGAAGAAGATTGGGACCTGGTAATGGATACCAACCTGAAAGGCACGTTTTTCACAGTTCAGGCGGCAATTCCTGCGTTGAAAGAAAGCAGTGCCGGACGCATTGTGGTGACGTCGTCGATTACCGGTCCGGTAACCGGCTTCCCGGGCTGGTCACATTACGGTGCCAGTAAAGCCGGCCAGCTTGGTTTTATCCGTACCGCATCCATCGAACTGGCGAAATATCAGATTACCGTCAATGCCGTGATGCCAGGCAATATTATCACCGAAGGTTTGCAGGGCATGGGTGAGGATTATCTGCAACAGATGGCCAATTCCATTCCGCTGAAGCGTCTGGGTAAAGTTGAAGGTATTGGCCATGCAGCCTATTACTTTGCATCCGAAGGCGCGGGCTATGTGACAGGCCAGACCATTGTGGTGGATGGTGGGCAGATTCTGCCGGAGTCGCTTGAAGCGGTTGGTTAAGCGTTATTTAGTTTGAACAGAAAAAACCGGTCACAAAGACCGGTTTTTTTATGGCTGCGATCAGCTTAGCCCGGGGGTCAGCCACGCCAGAATACCGGTGTCAGCAACACCATGACCGTCAGCAGTTCCAGTCGTCCGAGCACCATGGCAAAACATAAGATCCATTTGGCAGTATCGGTCAGCGTGGCAAAGTTACCGGCAGGACCAATAATATCGCCAAGGCCGGGGCCGACGTTCGTCAGTGCTGTGGCCGCACCGGTCAGGCTGGAGACAAAGTCGAGTCCGGTTAACGACAGAATCAGCGTGGTAATGACCAGGGTAATAAAAAACAGGAAAGAAAATGCCACGGCTGAGGACATGATGTCGTCGGATACGACCTTGCCGTTGTAGCGTACGCGGTTGATGCCATGGGGGTGAACCAGACGGCTCATCTGATCTTTCAGAAACAGCCAGGACAACTGAAAGCGGAATATTTTCATGCCGCCACTGGTGGAGCCTGAGCAGCCGCCGATAAACGTGACGAAGAAAAACAGGGTAATACTGAATACGCCCCACTGGGTGTAATCGCCGGAAGCAAAGCCCGTGGTAGTAATCACAGAAACGATATTGAAAGCGACATGGGTCAGGGTATCGAAAGGCGTCATGCCACTCTTGCCACCATCACTGGTGAGCAGTTGCTCCACTGTCAGCAGGACAATCAGGCCGATGACAATAACCACAAAGCCTTTGGTCTGTTCATCTTTTAAGGATTCCAGCCGGCGCTCGTTCATAAAGCGGATAAACAACATAAAGGGCATACCGCCAAGCAGCATAAACAGCGTGGCGATCCACAGAATGCCGTTATCAAAGCGTCCCATGGAGCTGTCATCAGTGGCGTAGCCGCCGGTAGAGACTGTGGTCATGGCGTGGTTGACCGCATCAAAGGCTGTCATACCGGCGAGGAAATAACTCAGCGCGCAGAAAAAGGTCAGGCTGAAATACAGCACCATCAGCGCCCGGGCAAGGTCGCGGAAACGAGGCAGGGACTTATCTGACCAGTCGGATGATTCGGTCTGGAACAGACGCATACCACCCACCCGCAGGAAAGGCAGTACCGAGACCGCCATACCGATCACGCCAAAACCGCCGACCCATTGCAGCATGGAGCGCCACAGCAGCAGTGAACCGGGTAATTCATGCAGACCATGCATGACCGTCGAGCCTGTTGTGGTAATGCCGGATACAGCTTCGAAGACGGCGTCGGTGAGCGTGAGTGGATGATGGGTAAAGGTCAGCGGCAGGGCACTGAAAAACGACAGCAGCAGCCAGCTCAGGGAGGTCAGCAGATACAGTTGCCGTGCGGTCAGCGAAAACGGATGTTCGTAACCCGGCGCCATCATAAACATACCGGCCAGCGCAGTCAGTGCAGAGCCGATCAGGAAGGCCTGATACTCGTGATCATCGGTCAGGTAGGCATAGCATGCCGGCACCAGCATCAGCGCAGCCATAATAAAGGCGAGAATGCCGCACACGTAAAACACCGGACGGATAAGTCTGAACACCAGGGAGGCTTTGCTCATAAAATTGGGGCCGCGCTCTGAGAATGAGCCGCAGTCTAGCCCACAGCAGGAATAAAAAATAATGTTTAAGGCGGACATCTTGCCGCATCAAACGGAACCCATTGTTGCATCTGTGTCAAAAAAGCTGCCAGCCAGCCTGCGTCATAACGGTAACCTGCAGGGTACACTATGCTGTAGTAACGGAATCGTCTGACTGTCAGCGGGCGCAGAGCAGACAGTGGGTGCTAAATAACCCGGCAGTTATGTAATAATGACGCCTACGCAAGTTGTGGATAATCCTATGTTGACTGAAATTCTGCTCGGAGCGGGTGTTGGCGCTGCTCTTGGGCTCACCGGCAGCGGTGGTGTGCTGGCGGTACCGGCACTGATTATTGGTCTTGGTATGACCTTACCGGAAGCGGTGCCCGTGTCTCTGATTGCCATTGGTATGGCATCGGCCATCGGTACCCTCGAAGGGCTGCGCAAAAAGCTGGTGCGCTATCGTGCCGCCATCGTTATGGCCATTGCCGGTACCATACTGTCGCCACTGGGGATCTGGCTATCACATGAGTTACCCCATGATGTGATGATGATCCTGTTCTGCTTTCTGCTGTTTTATATTGCCCTGCGTATGGCGCGGCAGGCCCGTGGCTCCGGTGCGGCAGATGAAATGGATCAGGTGATCGGAGCCAATTGTATGCTGCGCCCGGATACCGGCCGCTTTCAATGGAATCCGCGCTGCTTCGCTACGTTAACTTCTATTGGCGGCATGTCCGGACTGTTCAGCGGTATGCTCGGCGTGGGCGGCGGCTTTCTGATCGTGCCGGGTGTACGTCAGTTTTCCAATCTTGGCATGCACGGCATTGTCGCTACCTCACTGGCGGTGATTACCCTGATTTCTGCCGGTACGGTAACCGGTACTCTGTTGCGCGGGGCAACCATAGCACCGTCGAGCTGGTGGTTTATCGGTGCCACCGTGGTAGGGCTTATTGTCGCACGCCGTTTTGCACCGCGTATTCCGGCCAACGCTTTACAGTGGGGCTTTGCAATACTTGCCAGTCTGGTGTCTGTGATGCTGCTGGTTAAAACCCTGCTGGCCATGGCTGTATAATTCAGCGCCTGAGCCCTTCTGATTCCAATCCGCTGACCACCTACTGTGGTCAGTCTGCAAAAGGTAAAAGCATGTTTCTGATGTCGTTTATCCCTGCATTGCACGCGCTGGCCGCGGTTCTGTGGGTGGGTGGTATGTTTCTGATGTTTATGGTGCTGCGTCCGTCAGCAGAAGCTGTGCTGCAGCCTGCTGAGCGTGTGGCTCTGATGCGCGCGGTATTTGATCGCTTCTTTCGCTGGGTATGGCTGTTTATCGCCGTTATTCTGATCACAGGATATGGTGAGATATTTATGCTCGGCAGCATGAAAAAAGCACCGGCCTATATTCATCTGATGCAGGCGGTCGGGCTGTTTATGATTCTGGCGTTTGCCTGGCTGTACTTTATGCCTTACAAACTGTTGTGTAAGGCCGTGGACAACGGACAGACTGAAGTCGCGGGTAAAGTGATTAAAACCAATATGAAGCCGGTGATCGCGATGAATCTGATTCTCGGGATGTGTGAAATTATTATTGGTGTCGCCGGGCGCTATTGGGGATAAAAGGCTCTTCAGCAGCGTCGCTTATAATCTGAAAGCAAAAGCGCAGACCCGTGTATGACACAGTGGGTCTGCATTGCCACTTCTGTTTAGCAGCCAGCTTTATGGCTATTAGCTTTGTGTCTGTCAGCTTTGAGGCTATTAGCTTTGAGGCTATTAGCTTTGAGGCCAGTCGGGCACAATATTTTTTGCCATGGTTTCAGTATTTTTATTGTAGATCAGTACGGTGTTGGCACTGATCATCTGTGAGTCTGCCAGCGCCAGACCGTATTTGCCGACCAGGGTACCGTCACCGTGAATGGTGTTGGCTGGCGTATAAAGCGCATAGCCGTAAGGGATCTGATACGCAGTAAAATCAAAAGTGTCGTCACCGTTGTTCTTGCCAATGACGATATAACCACCACAGCTTTCTTCCATGGGAATATGGATATGCGGGAAATTGTGGTACTCAACAAATACACCACCACCACCGTGTTCTTTCATCAGAAATTCTTCACGGTAAATACTGGTGTAGTCATATTCCAGCATCAACAGATCCACTTCCGGTGATTCTACAGCCAGTACGTCGCCATTTTTGATCAGCTGCAGATTGTAGTGTTTGATGTTTTCCTGGTCGGCAACCACGGCCGGAATTTTAAAGTCATCCGGTACCAGCAGTGCGCCCATGCTGCCAAAGACATTACCGTCACTGCCCGCGACTACTTTGACATTTTCTTTCAGTGCTTCGGTGGCGCTCAGCCACTGGGCCTTAACCGTCACTTTATGCGGGAATTCTGCGCCTGACTGCAGGCCGGTTTTATTGGTGCTGTCGACTACCCAGTTGGTAACGCCCTGGCGGATAAATACCATACCGGCATCTGTGGTCATCGCCGGTTTGGATTTATCTGGCTGACCATCCACGATGGCGTAGCGGGTCAGGCTCAGGTTTTCGGTCATGGCATCGGTAAGCAGGTTCTGCTCATAATAGATCGGAAAATCAAACGTATTGTCGGTCATGGTCATCCTTTGTTGAACAGGTAAATAAATACAGGTTCTGCAGGATAAACTCTTTATTGGTCTGAGCAGAAGAGCAAATAATACCTGTTCGCTGCTTTCTGTTGGCGGATCGGCGGCATGAATGATAGTTCGCGAGTGATCGTGATTGTTTAAGGGGCGTGTTCAGGCGTTGTGGGAGCTATGAATAGCTGGCGCGTATTAATGGGTGTCAGTGAGTTAATGGGGGCAGTGAATTTTGTCCCGAATGTAAACGGGAAGGGAAGTGAGCCATGACAGCGGCCAGTAACAACGGCAGGAATTACCGGGCCGGTAATGGTGCAAAAGAGATTCTGCAACGCGTTACCAGCCAGGGGATCAATCAGAGCAGGCTGCGTACACCAGTAATGCGTGGGCGGCCTTTAACTGGTTCGTTAACCACGACAAGTACATCCCAGCTGGTGGTGCCCTGAGAATTGGTTGCAGCACACAGAAAGCGATAACTCATATCGTTATCTGTGGATACGCGGTGGGGTTCGTAGCTAATGCCGCTGACTCTGCGAATGACTTCGTTGAAAACACGGATGCTTTCACGGGTAAGAGGACCAAAATCGGACCAGCTATCAAATGCAACTTCCTGAGCGAATGACATCGACTTTCTCCATTGTTTGCCAACATAAAACAGGCATAAAAGGAACCATGGTCCCACTGAAATGGGGGCCGGATCAGTGGGCCATGGCGTAATAGAGCTGTCTGCGCAGAAAGCTTTCGTTAACTGAGGCCAATAATATCTTTAATAATTTTTTTGTTGAATCTAATATTAGCAAATGGTCCGTTAGGTAAAACCGAACAATGAATATTCACTATCTCCGTCACATGGTGGTCTTCTCCCAGATCGTTGAAGGGGGAAGCGTCAGCCGCGCCGCAGAAATACTCGGTATCTCAAAGTCTGTGGTCAGTGAGCAGCTGAAAGCTCTGGAAAAGGAGTTAGGGGTAACTCTGCTGAACCGCAATACCCGTTCTCAGGCTGTTACCGCCGCCGGACAGGCCTTCTATCAGCACTGTAAATCGCTGAACCTGATCGTCTCTCAGGCCTGGGGTGAGGTCCGCAGCAGTCAGGGCCAGGCCAAAGGCAGCATCCGTATCAGTGCCCCCAATGCCTTGATTGAACCTATTGTGGCACCGGCGCTGGGTCGTCTGGTTGAACAGCATGAAGGTATTACACCAACCCTGCTGGGCAGCGACGTACAGGTCAACCTGATCCGTGATGAGATCAATCTGGCGATCCGCGTGGGCAGAATGCCGGACAGCGACTACAAACAGCGCAAAATCGGTGAATTCCGTGATGTGTTGTGCGCCAGTCCGGAATTCTTCGCCCGTAATGGCATCAGCCAGAATTCTCTGCTTGAGCAGTCCGGTAAGAAGCTGAAGATGAATTATGTTGCCAACTCCTGGCAGGGGACCCACATCACCCACAGGTTGTCGGAGAAAGGCTCGGGCCGTCAGGTAGAATTGTCGTTCGGTGCCAACCGCATGTGTAATTCATTACCTGCGGTGGTGGAGATGGTACGTGCCGGCTGTGGCTTTGCTTACATTCCGGATTTTGTCTTCAGGAAATATCAACAGACCGGTGAGCTGACTGAAGCCATGCCGGACTTTCTGTGTGAGGCGGCCCCGGTGTACGCGGTACATGCTTACTCAGGGGATATGCCGATACTGGTAAGAATGGCGATTGAAGCCATCAGCAGCCGGTTACAGAGCGTATTGCCATAACCGGCCGCCGACTGGTCCGACTGGCTTAAAAGCCGATCAGCTGTTTGAGCAACATAATGATGGCGGGCTGATCGCGCACCGCCATATGGCCGGCGTTCAGTACTTTGGCCCAGCTCAGCTGGCCGCCGTTCTGAGTAAAGCCGAGCACGGCGCCATCTGCCTGCAGCTTCCATTGTTCAGTCTCTGCCTGGTGAAAGTCCTTCGCGGCCTTACAGGTCAGTTTATTCAGCCACGCCTGAGTGCCGAGGAAGTTGCAGTCCTTGGCGTCATTCAGACCTGAAATCACCATAATCTGCAGTTTCTGCTCCAGCAGTTTTTCCACCACAGGCAGATACGAGTCATTCACGCCAGACTGATAATTCGCACTGACCTGCTGCGACCAGTTGACGGTCAGCGGCTGTGCGGACGGAATATGCAGGGCCGCGCGTACATCGGCACGGTTCAGATAATCATAAATCGGTGAAAAATCCGGATCAGCAAGCTGGGCGATGTTGGTCATATACAGGCCGCATTTCTCCTGAATCGCAGCATTGATGGCGGGCAGATTGTGCTGATATTTTTCATCCAGCTGTTGTTTTTCCTGGGCTGAGATCATGCCGTGCATCAGCGCATAGTTTGTGTCCTGCGCCATCTGTGTATACGGATCAACCCAGGCATCCAGCAGAACGGTGGCTTTAAGTTGCAGTTTACGGTTGCCTTCCTTCCGGTTGCCATCGAGGATTGCCTGAGACAGCAGCGGCAGGTAGGTTCCGGCATAGGATTCACCAGCCAGAATAATCGGATTGGCGGCGATCTCCGGGTGCATATCCATAAAGTTAATCAGCGCCTGATAATATTGCTGAATTCCCTCACCGACATTGGCCGGAATATCTTCGTCGTCGGCAGCGAAGGAGAGCATGACGCTCAGCGGGTGTTCAAAAATCAGGTAGTTTGCGTAGTTGTTCCAGGCTTCTTTTCTGGGTGCTAACGCCGGCTTTTCTGCACTGACGATTTCATACGGCCCGTTCTCCAGAAAAAATCCCCAGAAGCTGCTGCCCGGTCCGCCATTGGTCCAGATAATGGTAGGTTTATTGGCGTAATCTTCACAGCCGACGAACCAGTAAAACAAAGACTCTTCTTTGCCTGACGGCGTTTTCTCAACGATGTTGCCGGTTATCGCGGCGTAACCGGCAAACTGTGTCTGCGACGGTTCGTCAATGCCGGGAAGTGAGGTAACCAGATCTGCTGTTGCGGACTTCCTGTTCATGACTGTTACTCGGGCTGATTAATAAATGGGTTACACCGGGCTATTATTTCTTCTTACGTGGCCGACGGCGGTCCGGACGGTTTCCTGCGGATTTACTGCCGCCTTCTTCGCTGTGGTCGAACATTCGCAGGCCGCTGCCGGAACGGCTGTTGACAGGTTTGCGCGCGGCGTTCGCCATGCTGTTACCTGATCCCGGAATCAGTTTCTTTTTCTCTTTTTTCGGCTTTTTAACAATGATGCCACCCAGCGCGGTCTCCGGTACTTTATGCGTTGCTTCAAAGTCGGGCTGCGGGCGGCGTTCGATTAATTGGCCAAGCATATTCTCGATGGTGGCAAGTTGCTGTACTTCGTCGGCACAGACCAGAGAAATGGCCTCACCGGTATTGCCTTTACGGCCGCTGCGGCCAATGCGATGGATATAATCTTCGGCATTGACCGGTAATTCCAGATTGATCACCAGTGGCAGCTCTTCGACGTCCAGGCCTCGGGCAGCCACATCCGTGGCGATCAGCAACTGCACTTCACCGCTTTTAAACGACTGCATGGCACTCATCCGCGCTGCCTGAGATTTTTCGCCATGGATACCGGCGACAGATAATCCATCGGCAATAAACAGGCTTTCCAGCTCATCAACACTTTTACGGGTTTTGACAAAAATCAGAATCTGCTTGCCGGCATTGCGGCTCACCAGCTGTTGCAGACATTCGGTTTTGCGTTTTTTATCCAGCGGAATCAGCCACTGTTGCAGGGTATCTGCTGCGCTGTTGGGCGCTGATACTTCGACGCTGAGCGGATCGCGCAACATCATGGCTGCCATGTCTTTTACCCGCGGAGAAAACGTGGCGGAAAACAGGAGAGTCTGACGTTTGCGTGGAATCGCACAGAAAATTTCATCCAGTTCACCGGCAAAACCCAGATCCAGCATACGGTCCGCTTCGTCCAGTACCAGATATTGCAGTTCGCTGAATTTCACCGCGTTATTGCGATAAAGATCGAGCAGCCGCCCCGGCGTGGCCACCAGAATATCCATACCTTTACGCATCGCCATCATCTGCGGATTGATACTGACGCCACCATACGCGGCGTAACTGCGCAGCGGTAGTTCGCCGGTGTATTTCTGTACCGCCTGCATAACCTGTTCAGCTAATTCCCGTGTCGGCACCAGAATCAAAGCCCGCACCGCATTGCTGCCGGCTTTGCCACCAATGCTGAGTTTTTCCAGCAAGGGCAGAGTAAAGGCGGCTGTTTTACCTGTGCCGGTCTGCGCTGCGGCCATCAGGTCACGGCCTTTCAATACCAGTGGAATGGCTTTCGCCTGAATGGCGGTGGCTTCCTGATAACCCAGGCTATCAAGGGTGGACTGAAGTTGCGGCGCGAGGCCAAGCTCAGAGAATCGGGTCATAAAGGTTTCCGGCGTTACGGCTGTGCGGTATGGATTACCGCCGTGATTGAACAGGCCTGGCAGTATATCTTATGCACAGCCTGTTACAGAGATGCGTTGTTCTTATGAGTGATGGTAAGCATGCCAGCAGCAGGCTGCCAGTGAATCAGGTGCATGGCGGACATTTCCCCAGCTTTGGCCGTAAAACCTGTCAGCAGCTGATACGTGCTTTCCCTGATACCTGCGACCAATAGTCGTGAAGCCGAAGCTTTTTAAAAACGCAGCATGATCACAGCGTCAGCAATATCAGCGACAGGGTGGCTACCGATCCCATGGTTGACCAGAGAATCGTGCGTGACACCACCGAGGCTTCCTGACCATAAAGCTCGGCCAGCATATAAGGGCCGGTTCCGGTGGGCAGAGCTGCCAGCAGTACCGCAGCGCTGGCCCACAACGGCGGCAAGTGAAAGACGTGATACGCCAGCAGCCAGGTCAGTGCCGGATGAACAATCAGTTTGATCAGCACCAGAGGTACTGCGCCCTGACTGGAACCCGGCTGTTTATGCGCCAGAAACGCGCCCAGTGAAACCAGTGCGCAGGGTACCGTGGCGTCGCCGATTAATTGCAGAAACGTTGACGCCAGATCCGGCAGAGGCAACTGCGCCAGATTCCAGATGACGCCGAGGAAAGGGGAGACGATTAGCGGGTTCTTAAGCAGCGCAACGCTGACTTTGCGCAGCGCAGCGCCGGCTCCCTGACCTTTCTGCAGACTGATTTCGACACAGATCACCGCGATGGCAAATAACACGCTGACGACGATTAATGAAGAAATCAGCGCCGGCGCCAGACCGGCGTCGCCCAGTACGAACAAACAGATCGGAATGCCAACATAACCGGTATTGGCGTAAGAGGCGCTGAGCGCATCAAGACCGGCGACGGCCAGACCATGGTGTTTTATGCGCCACAACAGAGTGGCAGTGAATACCGCCATAGTAGACAAGGTGAAGGCGGCGACAAAGCCGGGATTCCAGATCTCACTGATGGGGCTGGTGGCCATGGCATAAAACAACAGCGCTGGCAGACACAGCCACACCACAAAGCGGTTCAGTTCAGTAGCTGCGTGTTCGCCAAGGCGCTTCTGACGGCGTAAAAACCAGCCAAGAAAAATCAGCCCGAATACCGGTGTCAGAGTGGTGAGGATGTAGACCATAAGGCGTATCAGTGCGCAGCTGTGGGTAACCGGGCCAGATTAACCTTGCTCATCAATACCGTCTAATGCTATTTAAATCGGTAATTGATGCAGTTATGGTATTGATGTGAACATAAAACATCTGCGCAGTTTTGTCGTACTGGCCGAGACCCTGCATTTTGGCCAGGCGGCGAAACGCTTACATATGACGCAGCCGCCGCTGAGTCGCCAGATCAGTGCGCTGGAAGATACGCTTGGAGTGACGCTGTTTGAGCGCCATTCGCGCTCTGTGGTGCTGACCGCCGCCGGGGAAAACTTCCGCCATAATGCCCGCCGACTGCTTGAGGATTATGAGTTTGCAGTACGCTCTGCTCAGTCCACTGCCCGCGGCGAAATGGGCGAACTGCGCATCGCCTTTACGATGTGCGCTGCCTGGAGTGTGTTGCCGGATCTGCTGGCGCGCTTCCGTGAGCACTGTCCCGACGTATCGCTGAAGCTTAAGGAGACGCTGCCAAAAGATCTGCACGCAGACCTGCTCAGTGGGGAGGTGGATGTGGGGATCAGCTTTCCGGCTGCGGCTGCCGACCGGCTGTCTTATCAGGAGGTACTGCGCGAATCCCTCTGCGCCGTGTTACCGGCGCAGCACCCACTTGCGTCGCGGGCGGTTATCAGCGCCGGCGATCTGGCGGCGGAAGCCTTTGTGACTTTTCCCGGCAGTACCGCACCCGAGTTGCACGAAGCGGTCAGCGACTGTTGCCTGCATTACCAGTTTGAGCCGGATATCCGCCTGGAAACCAATCTGCAGCAGACCATTGTCAATCTGGTGGCTAAGGGGCTGGGGGTATCTCTGGTGCCGCAGTCCATGAGCCGTATGCAACTCGAAGGCGCTGTCTTTGTGCCGCTGGAATATTCACGCCCGGTGGCGCAGGGGGTTTATTGGCAGCCGCAGAATATGAATCCAAGTCTGCAGCGCTTTCTCAGTATTATTCCGCCGTGTGTGACTGGCTGATAAACAGGCCTGTCATTACCATGCGCAGACCATTATTGATCACGCCATCGAGATCGCCATCTGTCATGGTCTCACCGTCGGCGCGCCACTGCAGACTCAGCAGACCATTGGCGGCCGCCCACAGTGCGGTTGCGGCCCTGGCCGGATCGATCCCGGCGTGAATCACACCCTCAGCAATACCATCACGGATAACCTGCTCCAGCTGACCGTTGTGCTTCCTGACCAGATCGGTAATCGGCGCCAGCGCTTTGGGATCTTCCGGTGGATTAGCCATCAGACGGAAGGCGTGGGGCTTTTCGCGGGCGAACTTCAGATAGCCAGCAGTCACCGCCAGTAACCGCTGTTGCGGAGTGCCGGGCTGGTTATAGGCCTCGTTCATATAGGCACGGTTTTCTTCCAACGCTTTTTCGGCAACCGCGATCAGAATGGCTGAGCGTCCTCCCACCCGGTTGTAGATGGTCTGTACGGTCACGCCACAGACGGCCGCCAGTGCATCCAGCGTCAGTGCGCCACTGCCATGCCCGTTCACCAGTGCTTCTGCACTGTCAATGATGGCACTGCGGGTACTGGAAGATTTGGTGTTGTTACGCCTGCCGGGGCGCTGTTCCGTGCTTTTTGCATTCATGGCGGAATTCTAACATGCAGAATTAAAATTTGAATGTATTCAAAATTTGAGTATATTCAAATTTAATAGTGGTAAAACAACAACAAAAAAAAGAACCATGAATGCGGGGTGATTATGCCTACACCTACACCTAAACCTACAACGACACGTACCGATCTCACATTCCGCTCGGCGGATACCCATTGTGCCGCCTGGCTTTACTCTCCTGCGCCAGATACTGTCTCTGGCCGTCTGCCGCCGGTGATTGTTATGGCCCATGGCCTTGGTGCCGTAAAAGACATGCGCCTGGATGCTTTCGCCACACGCTTCTGTACCGCCGGATATGCCTGTCTGGTATTTGATTACCGCCATTTTGGCGAAAGTGGCGGTGAGCCACGGCAATTGCTGGATATCGACAAGCAGCTGGATGACTGGCGCGCAGCCATAGGTTTTGCCCGCAGCCTGGACAGTGTTGATGGCCGCCAGCTGATTCTGTGGGGCAGTTCTTTCAGTGGCGGCCATGTCCTGGCCCTGAGTGCGGAAGACAGTGGCGTCCGGGCGGTGATGAGTCAGTGTCCGTTCACCGATGGACTGGCGTCAGTACTGGCTGTGAATCCGATATCGTCGCTGCAGGTGACCCTGCTCAGTCTGCTGGATATTGCCGGCAGCTGGTTTGGCGCGCAGCCGCTATTGCTGAACACGGCTTCCAGCCCCTTTACTGCGGGCCTGATGACCGCGGCAGATGCTATGCCAGGTTATCTGGCGCTGGTACCTGAGCAGTCGTCGTTTGTTAATAAAGTGGCGGCCCGTATCGGTCTGAATATTCTGCGTTATTACCCCGGGCGAAAAGTAAAAGATATTCATGTGCCGGTGCTGTTCTGCATCTGTCAAAAAGACTCCGTGGCACCGGCCCGGCAAACCCGGCGTTATGCTCAGCAGGCGCGGCTGGGAGAAATTCTGGAACTGGACCTTGGCCATTTTGATATTTACAGCGGCCCGGCATTTGAACAGGTCGTTGAGCGCCAGCTGGCATTTTTGAGCAGGCACATTCCACTTCACAATAACTGCTGAATAACAATAAAAAGGAACGCGTATGCAAAGTCTGAAAGATAAAGTCATCGTTATAACCGGCTCGACCGGAGGCCTTGGCAATGGTGTTGCTGAAGCCTGTCTGGAGGAAGGCGCGAAGCTGGCATTAATGGATGTGAATGAAGAGACGCTGGCGCAACAGATGTCTGTGCTGGGTAATATTCATAATGTGCGCAGCTGGGTAGTGGATGTGCGTAATATGGAAAGTCTGCAACAGGCCATGGATGAAGCCGCCGCCTATTTTGGTGGCATTGATATTGTGTTCGCCAATGCAGGTATTACTGCGTTTGCGCCCATGGAAACGATGCAGCCGGATGTTTTTGAACGGGTAATTGATATTAATTTAACCGGTGTCTGGCGTACTTTTCATGCTGCTATCCCGCATATTAAAAAGAGCAAAGGCTATTTGCTGGCTACTGCGTCTATGGCGTCTTTTTTTCATTCACCGTTACAGGCACATTACACCTCAAGTAAGGCTGCTGTATGGGCAATGTGCAACAGCATTCGTCTGGAACTGCGCCCGTACGGAGTCAGCGTTGGTACTATTCACCCGACATTTTTCCGCACTGCCATGATGGAAAATACTCTGCAGGATTCTGCTGGCAGTAAACTCTGGGGCGGTAACCGCGGTGGGTTCTGGAAAATGATTTCCTGTGAAGATGTGGTCCGGGTGACTGTGCGTATGATGAAAAAGCGTCAATCGTTCAGGGTCGTTCCTCTGCAGATGACGGTATCGGCGAAAATAGCCGATTTACTGCGGCCGGTATTGGCCATGTTGTTTAAAGATAAAAACATCCGGGAATCCATTGATTCAGCTTCAGTCACAGGCTGGAACAAACGTTGAATAAATGGAGGCGATGTTCAGCTGCGTAACGCCTCCAGTACAACCCGGAATGCTGCCGTCTGTTGGCGGCGGTTGGCATAATACAGGTGGTAGCCAGGGAATGGCTCTGACCATCTGGCCAGTACCTCCACCAGTTCCCCTTGTTTAATATGATCCTGTACAAGTCCGTCTGGTACCTGTGCCAGACCGGCTCCTGCCAGAGTGGCATCAAGAATCTGAATGACGCTGTTCATAATTAACGGACCATTCACTTTTACCTGAAATTCCCGGCCGTTATCACTGAATTCCCACGCATAAAGCCCACCATGAGTTGGCAGACGTAGATTAATACAGCGATGATCAGTAAGCTGCTGTGGTGTTTCCGGTGCACCATATTTTTGCAGATACCCGGGCGAAGCAACCACCACCATGCGCATCGGACCGGTAATTGGCAATGCAATCATATCGGCTGCAATCATCCCGCCCAGACGCACACCGGCATCAAAACGTTCGGAGACAATATCCGCCAGACCATAATCTGTGGTCAGTTCCAGCGTGATGTCAGGGTATTGATCTAATACGGGTTTAAGCTTTGGCCATAATACGTAGCGCACGGCGTATTCATCCGCATTAATACGCACGCTGCCGCTTGGCCGTGAACCGAGTTCCGCTATCGCGGTCAGATTTGACTGTAGCTGATCGAGCAGGGGCGCAATTTCCTGAAGCAGATTTTCACCGGCTTCGGTGCGCGTAACACTGCGGGTCGTTCGCGTAAGCAGGCGCACGCCAAGGCGTTCTTCCAGGTTACGCATGGTCTGACTGACCGCCGATGGAGAAACGCCAAGCTTTGCTGCGGCCCGGGTAAAGTTGCCTTCCCGGGCGACGGTAACAAAGGTGCTGAGATCATCCAGACTGTGTTCTGACATTGTTAAGATTTGCTTCACACTGAGTTCAGGATTCTACCTATACACGACCTAATAGAGCTTTGCTAGAGTTAAAACATAGACAGAAAGATCGATATACAACCGATTTAAGGAGCGCGTTATGAGCGACACAGATAAATCCTCCGAGGACATGCAGATTATCCGCGCAGGTTCTACACCAGCCATGAAAGGACCAGCAGACTGGTTCACCGGTACTGTACGTATCGACAAAATGATGAACCCACCAGAGCCATCCCGTATTGGCGTTGCGGTTGTGAATTTCGAACCAGGTGCACGTACCAACTGGCACACTCACCCACTGGGTCAGGTTCTGCTGGTTACTGACGGTGTGGGCTGGACTCAATGTGAAGGTGGTCCACGTACTGAAATCCGTCCTGGCGATCTGATTTACTGTAACTGTGGCCGTCGTCACTGGCATGGCGCTACCGACACAACCTACATGCAGCACGTTGCCATTCAGGAATCCGTAGATGGCAGTCCGGTTACCTGGCTTGAGCCAGTAACTGATGAAGAATATCTGGCGGGTCCGGTCGTTAAAGACTGATCGGCGCATTTCTCATCCTTACACAATGACAGGGCGGTTTTCCGCCCTGTTTCCGTTAGCTGTTTCCATTAAAACGACGTCATTTATCACAGCCTTTGATCGTTTAGTGCCTGTGTCGTGTTCACGCACGTCTGACGGTTAGCCGTGCATGGTCTGCCGTGGATGATCTGCTGTAGATAGCGTCGTTAACGATATGCAAAAAGGAGAAGCATGATGGGCAATTATATTTTTTCGCTCAGTGACCGTGTTACCCGTAAACCTGTAAATTACACCAACCGTTTTGGTATTCGCCTGGCGGGCGATCTGTATTTGCCTGCTGATTTCGATAGCAGCAGAACATTGCCATCGCTGGTGATTGGTGCGCCTTATGGTGGGGTAAAAGAGCAGGGTCCTGGCATCTATGCAAATGAGCTGGCACAACGTGGTTTTGCTGTGCTGACGTTTGATCCTTCCTACAATGGTGATTCCGCCGGTGAGCCGAGACACCTGTCTTCACCGGAAATGTTTGTTGAAGATTTTCACGCCGGTGTGGATTTTCTTGGTACGGTAAAAGGCCTTGACCGCAAACGCATTGGTGCTTTGGGCATCTGTGGCTCGGGTGCATTTGCACTGACTGCAGCAGCCGTTGATCCCCGTATCCGCTCCGTGGCCACTGTAAGCATGTATGATATTTCCCGTATGCATGCTGAAGGTTTCGCCGGCTCCCTTGATGCCGATTCCCGTAAAGCCATGCTTAATGCGATCGCTCAGCAGCGTTGGGATGATTTTGAAAGTGGTCGTCCGCAATTAACTGATCGTGGTGCGCCAAACGAAATCAATGAAGATACCAATCCGGTTGGCCGCGAATTCGGTGAGTTCTACTCACGTCCCCGGGGCTATCATCCGAATGCCATTACGCAGTTCACCCAATCTTCGGCCATGGCGTTTATGAACTTTCCGATGGTCGATAAAATTCAGTGGATTGCTCCACGACCAATCCTGCTGGTGGTGGGTGATGAAGCGCACTCCCGTTTCTACAGCGAGGATATTCTTGTCCAGGCGGCAGAACCAAAAGAGCTGTTTGTGGTAGCGGATTCCAATCACGTGGACCTGTACGATAAAACAGACAAAATTCCGTTTGATAAACTGGAAGACTTCTTTTCAGCAACGCTGAAATAATTTCGTCATATCTCAGGCAGGCCAGATCAGCTTTGTGCTGATCTGGCACTGTTATCCCATAACCGTCATGCCGACGGTCTGAAATTTAAAGAATCAGGCAATAATTCTCCTTTATCGGATGAGCGTTCCGTGCGCCACTGGCGCTATTCTGATGGGGTTGGGAATCCGTATGCCTGAGTGCTGGAGATAATGTCAGGATGACAGTGAACAAAGACATTCTTAGAGGTAATCAGATGACTGTTCCGGTCATAATTGAAGTAGGTGCAATCGAGATTCCGGCAATTCTCAATGACACAGTGACCGCGGCAGCGTTTGCTGAACAATTGCCTTTTACCGTACGGGTCAGCCGCTATGAGCACGACTATTGTGGTTCTGCAGATGATCTGCCCTGTGATACTTCCCAGCTGCGTGATGGCTGGAGTAATGGCGACATAGGTTATGGTGCGGGCTATTTCAGTATCCTGTTCAGCGGCGAAGATGAATCCGCTGTGTATAAAGACATGATGATTATTGGTCACGTCGACGAAGCTTATCTGGAACGCATTGCAAAACTGGATGCCAGCCTGACGGTTACCGTGCGCCGGACCTGACAGAAGCCAGACGAAAGGTCGTCAGTCTGAATATATTGTGACGGTAGTCTGAGCAGAGCCTGAAGGTAGTTTTAAGGTAGTTTTAAGAGAAACGCGCAGCAAATCATCTGCGCATAAAAAAGCCGCGTAAAACATCAGCGGCTTTTTATATGGCATGACCTGCAGGTCATTTTAAAACGAAGAAATGCTGGCGCCGGTTAAAGCCACCAGGACGAAAAGGTCTGTGCCGGTTGCTGATACGGATAAACCGCTTCACCGATACGTGGTGTCAGCAAGCGGAAGCTGTGTTCTTTGCCGGCCGCTGCTAATTGTTTAAAGGGTTCATCCCAGGCGTGCTTGGCCAGCGCAAAGCGACCGATATGGCAGGGCAGAAACTGTTTGGCACCGAGGTCTTCCGCTGCCTGCATGGATTCTTCCGGTGTCATGTGGATATACGCCCAGCGTTGATCGTACTGGCCACTGTCGAGAGCGACCAGGTCAAAGCCATCAAAGCGTTGGCCGATTTCAGAAAAATGTGGACCGTAACCGGAATCACCGCCGAACAGCATGCGTTTATCTGCTGCTTCGATGACAAAACCGGTCCACAGAGTTTGATTGCGTTTCAGCAGGCGTCCGGAGTAATGGCGGGCCGGTACCAGGTGAACAGTAACATCTGAACTGATCGGAAATGCGTTGTACCAGTCACCCTCGGAAACTTTACTGGCGTCGAATCCCCAGCCGCGGAAATAGGAACCGGTTCCCAGTGCAGTAATAATGCGGGCTGTTTTATTTTTCATGTCCATGATGCTTGGGTAGTCGAGGTGATCCCAGTGATCGTGGGAAATAAGCAGGACATCAATGTCTGGCATGTCGTGAGAATGATAAATGCTGGTGCCTTTAAATGCCGGAATAGCAAAAGACACTGGCGCCGCGTGATCACTGAAAACCGGATCCAGCAGAATGCGCTGACCATGCAGCTGAATGAAAAACGATGAATGGCCAAGCCAGACAACCGTGTCCTGATCACGGGGAATTGCCTTCAGGTCGGTTTTTACCGCGGGGATGTTGTGCTCAGGCTGTAAACGTTCGGTACGGGTGGTCATGTTCTGATAGAGCACAGACAGAAACGACTGATCGGTTGTAAACATAGGCGTTTCGATCAGGTTCTGAAACTGGCCGTTAACGTAATTGGCTGATTGCTGAATTCTGGCCAGATCGTTACCTGCTGGCAGTTGTCCGAATTTTGGCGCTTTCAGGTAGAAGAATATCCCGACAGCCAGCGCAAGGATAATGACGATGATTGACAGCATAACTTTCCTCAAAGTTGGCCCCCCTTCGGATCATGTTTGTGTATGTCATCGGAATTATGCCGGGTTGGTTCGCTAAAAAGAAGGGTTAATAAGGCGTGATACAGGATGGTGGCTATCAACAGGCTGTGGCGTAAAAAAGCCGGATTTATTCAGGAAGTGAGTATCCAATTTATGCAACAGTTTGTTGTGTGGAACAGAAAGCAGAAAACCCGCTGTCTTAATTCTGTGAGCAGGCACGAAGATAGCGCCTTTGTTGTTCGATTCTTTGAAGATGAAAACAATCAGTGCCTTTTATGAGTAAAGCAGATTAATTCAATAACCATGGCGCTATTTATTAACAACTGACCCGGACGTCTAATGATCGGGTAAAGGTTGACTGCCGCTGATTGCATGTCGGCCGGAAAAATTCAGTTCCCGGGACAGGGGTTCTTTTTTCTCTCAGACCGGTTTAAGCGTGCGGTAGCTGAGCTGTTGCTCTGCAGCAATAACATTACAGGTACTGATCCGGATAAGTCCGAATCAGTTTTTATATTTCAGGAACAGAAAAAAACGATGAAAGAAATTAAGAATACTTTCTTTGAAGGTGAACGCCCTTGCTTTGCCGCCAAAGATACCCGTTTTGAACAGGTTAAGTTCTACCCGGGCGAATCGGCGATCAAGCACTGCAGTGATATTGAAGCATCGCATTGCGAGTTTATGGGTAAATATCCGTTCTGGCACAACGAAAATGTGCTGATCGAAGACTGCCTCTTTACCGTCTATGCCCGTGCTGCTATCTGGTACACAAAGAATCTTCGCATGCGCAACACTAAGGTTGATGCGCCTAAAATGTTCCGCGAAATGGACGGCCTGTATCTGGATCATGTCGTACTGTCGGACGCTGAAGAAACCTGCTGGAACTGCCGTGACGTCGAGTTGCGTAACGTGACCATCCGTAAAGGCGACTACTTTATGAAGAATCGCCGCGATATCCTTGTTGAAAACGTTGATATGCAGGGTAACTATAGCTTTCAGGATGCACGTAACGTGACCATACGTAACTCCCGGCTGGATTCCAAAGATGCCTTCTGGGGTTCAGAGAATGTTACTGTTTATGATTCTGTGCTGGATGGTGAATACCTTGGCTGGCATTCAAAAAATCTGCGGCTGGTGAACTGCACCATCAAAGGGACGCAGGCTTTGTGCTATACCACAGATCTTGTAATGGAAAACTGTATTATGGAAGAGAGTGCAGATCTGTGCTTTGAATACAATACACTGGATGCTGATATTATCAGTTCAGTGACCAGTATTAAAAACCCGAAAGGTGGTCGTATTCACGCACGGGAAATCGGTGAAGTGATCATTGATGAAAACTGCGTGAATCCAGGTGCCTGTAAAATCAGCATTGAAGAAAAAGTGTCCGCCTGATCTGGCTGACACACATCAGTGTTGTGAAGCAGGGGGGGATGTTGTCGCCCTCCTGATTCAGCACACAGGCAAACGCACCATCGAACAGGGACAGGAAATAAGAGGAAATGATGAACACCTTCGACTTTGATAAACCGCTGAATCGTCGCGATACCAATTCCTATAAATGGGACAGCAGCAGTGATCCTGATATGTTACCCATGTGGGTAGCTGATATGGATTTTGAAACTGCACCAGCAGTGTTGAAGGCAATACAGCATCGGGCACTGCACGGCGCATTTGGTTACGCCCGTGTGCCGGACGTTTATTATGAAGCAGTTACCGGCTGGTTTAAGCGTCGCCACCGTTTTGTCTTTCCGCGTGAACACCTGATCTATACCACAGGTGTCGTACCTGCGTTGTCAGCGATTATTCAGGCTCTGTGTGCACCGGGAGAAGGGGTGATTGTGCAGACACCAGCGTACAACTGCTTTTTCTCTTCTATCCGTAACAGCCAGTGTCGTCAGATCTCCAGTCCGCTGATCTACGAAGATGGTAAATATCTGATGGACTTCGACGATCTGGAAGAAAAAGCGGCAGACCCGAAAAATACCATGATGCTGTTATGTAATCCGCATAATCCGGTAGGGCGTGCCTGGCACGCTGACGATCTGGAGCGGGTTGGTCATATCTGTCTCAAGCATAACGTTACTGTTTTGTCTGATGAGATCCATTGCGATCTGATTCAGCCGGGCTATCAGCATATTCCGTTTGCTGCGTTAAACAGCGAATTTATGCAGATATCGGTAACCTGCTCGTCGCCAAGCAAAGCGTTTAATCTGGCTGGACTTCAGGTCTCGAACATTCTGGTGGCAGATGAAGAGAAGCGTAAACGCATCGATAAACAGATTAATATTAATGAAGTCTGTGATATCAGTCCGTTTGCTGCTGAAGCTTTAATTGCAGCTTACAGTGAAGGCGATCTTTGGCTGGATGAGCTGTGTGAATACATCGCCGGGAATTTCGCATATCTTCAGGATTTTCTCGGCGAACATCTGCCGCAGCTTAAAGTGCCGCAGCTGGAAGCGACCTATCTGGCCTGGATTGATTTCAGCGAGTTGGCAATTCCTGCCTCAGAAGTGACAGAGATACTGAAGCGCGATTACAGTCTCTGGCTTAACGAAGGGACTATGTATGGAGATGAAACGGATACCTTTATCCGCATGAATCTGGCGACCAATCGCGAGCGGGTAAAAGAAGGCCTGAACCGGCTTAAGCGTGCGTTCGACGACAACGCCTTTGATCTGCGCCTGCTATCCGATTGATGACTATTCTGTATTATCTCTGATCACTGCGGTCATGCGTGTCAGGTACAAAAGCACCTGACACGCCCTTACCCTAAATCCCTGTCCCCGACATGCCTTTGTCAGTAGCTGTAACCTGGCTTTTTCACCAATTGATCCAGCTTTGGGGCAATTTCCCGATCGTATACCGTTTCTTTCCAAAGGCCTGATGGCACCTCGGTCATAGCAACCGAAATCGAGCCGTCATCGGCATGAAGGTGTTGTTTCAGTACCGAACATATTTTGTCGGCAATGATCTGCTTTTCTTCTTCACTCAGATCTCTGGGAAAATATTTAATATCTACATGAGGCATAGTGGCTTCCTTTCTTTGCGGTAAATTTGCGGTGTCGCTATAGAAGAGCCTGAAGCTATCAGCGACCGGAAAGTTTCATCAGATATTCCGGATAGCGATCACCCGCCGTAATAAATCCGGCATTTTCTATCTGCTTAAGTTCCATTTCTGACAAACTAATCGTTAATGCTGTGACGTTTTCGTTGAAGCGATCAATGCTGCGGGTACCGAACAGCGGAATAATCCATGGCTTTTGCTGCAGTAACCAGGCAAGCGCAATCTGTGCTGGGGTGGCATTATGATGGTCTGCAATATCTGTTATCAGTTGAACAATTTCCTGATTTTTTTTACGACAGGCAGAGCTGAAACGTGGCATCTTTGAGCGCAGATCATTGTCTGTGAACTGAACCTTGTCATCAATTTTCCCGGTCAGAAACCCCTTGCCGAGAGGACTGAAAGCCACCAGGCCAATCCCCAGCTCTTCTAATACAGGTAGAATCTGTTGCTCCGGTTCACGGGTCCACAGTGAATACTCGCTCTGTAGCGCCGCCAGTGGCTGTACTGCATGGGCACGACGGATGGATTCTTCTCCGGCTTCAGACATGCCAAACCAACGGACTTTTCCTTCCTGAATCAGGTCTTTGACGACACCAGCTACCTCCTCAACGGGCACATCAGGATCAACCCTATGCTGGTAGTAAAGATCAATATAATCTGTGTTCAGGCGGCGCAGACTGCCTTCGAGTGATTGCCGTATCTGCTCCGGGCGGCTGTTGAGTCCTGCCAGTTGCTGGCCCGTTCGCTGGTCGATATTCCAGCCAAACTTAGTCGCCAGAATGATCTTTCCACGGCGGCTATGCAGCGCTTCTCCGACCATTTCTTCATTGGTCCATGGGCCATAGACTTCGGCTGTATCGATAAAGTTGATTGCCTGATCCGTTGCGCTTCTGTCGGTTGCATAGCGCAGTAATTCAATCATCTGTTTACGGTCGGGAATATCACGGCTTTTGCCATAGCCCATACAGCCAAGCGCCATGGCAGAAACTTCCAGACCCTGTCCAAGAATACGTGTTTTCATAAGGAATCTTCCGGTGAAGGTAACAGAGTGTGCTTTCGGGTTACTGGTGGGGGATTTGCGCGGGAGATGTGATAGCGGAACGCAGGCAGAATCGTGAAAGATTTTCTGCCTGCGCAGCAGCTGTGGGGCTTATTTACCCAGATACTGCTCGTCAGTTACCGGCTCCAGCCACTCGACATTTTTCTTGTCTTTAAACTGCTGGATAGCCATGTGAGTAACCGATGTTTTATCGGTACCACCATGCCAGTGTTTTACACCTGGCGGACACCAGATAACGTCACCAGGATTCATAACATGTTTGGGTTTACCTTCTTCCTGAACCCAGCCCTGACCGTCGGTAACAATCAGAACCTGACCAGCCGGATGTGTATGCCAGTTGGAGCGGGCACCAGGCATGAAGCGGACTTTACCGCCGTTCACCATAAAAGGCTCTTTGTTGCCAAACAGCATTTCCACTTTGGCGTCGCCGGTGAATTTGTCTGCAGGTCCGTTCATGACTTCACGGCTGCCATTTTTGCTGATTTCCATCCCATCAGCGAAGGCGCCGGCGGATACCGCAGCCAGTGCAGTCGAAAGGATCAGTGCTTTCAGTTTGGTCATAATTAACTCCGGTTATGTCCAGATTGAGTGAGTGAAGGGTTAATTCAATCAGGGCAGTGGCGCATCATGCGACCACTGCTCTGTAAAAAATGATGGAAGGTTAAATCAATCGGCAGCTTTGATGACAACCTCAAAGGCTCCCTTGTGCTTTTTCAGCAGATCAACACCGGATTCCATGGTGCCGAGTTTGACCAGACCATTGGCGTGACCAAAATTTTTATAAAAGATGGCCAAGTTACCCCAGGGGGCATAATAGGTAATATCACCGGCTTTTGCGCTGGTGCCCGCCGGGTCTGTACGGGTAGATAATTTGCCTGGCAGATCGCTGACTTTTTCAGTAGAAGCGTAATCGGTCAGGGTCAGGGTCAGCGGCAGCATGGCATAGAAATCGGCTGCGGCTGAGCTGCCATTTTCAAGACTGGCATTAATGATTTCGCCGTCAATTTCCATAGTGATCTGCATGGTGTTCTCCTTGTTTCCGGGCGCATTCTCTGCCCGGAGGTTTTGTGGTTGGGCATAAGTCAGGGTATTGGCCAGCAACAGTATGCCGGCGGTAAAAACTGGCTTAATGTACTTCATGGGGTTTTCCGCGACGGCTCAGTGCCGGCACCAGAAAGACTGCCAGGCAGCCGAGAATGGCCATTACGCCGTAACCGGAAGCCACCTGCAGCAGACTGAATTCTTCCGACATTTTCCCGGCCACCAGAGTAGGAATGGCAGCGCCGGTATAGGAAGACGCATAAATAACGGACAGCACACCGGCGCGTTCGGTAATCAACAGATCGGCGACCATGGTCTGGATACTGCCGGCCAGAACCGTACCCTGAGCGATACCGGTAATGACACTAACGATTAAAAACAGTGTCAGGTTGCCGAAGTCCAGAGTCCACAATAAAACCATTACTGCGATGGTAAAACTCAGCATACCCAGCTTCTGAGCTGTTACCGCATGCATGCGTCCTGCCAGTGAGGCACCGATACTGCCCGGCGCCATAATGGAGGCAAATACCAGAGCGGCAGCTAAAGCGCTGGTTGAATGAAGTTGTTCACGGGCCATGGCGGGCCCGAACGCCTGGAAAAATCCACCCAATGACCAGGTGCAGACAAAGGTAACCGCAGCCAGAGGAAATGCTTTGCGCGCTGTGGCCGGTAACGACATGTCGGGTTTAAGTGAAGCCAGAGCGCCGGGTTTACCGTTAATGGTTTCTTTACCTTTCAGAACGAGAAGTGCACACAACACCAGCAGTCCAATAACAATCATAAAGGTGAACTGGCGTGGCATTGGTCCGTATTCGACCAGAATACCGGAGCCGATGCCGCCGATGGTTAACCCGGTCATCGGTCCTGTACTGAGAACAGCCGGTGCCAGCCAGGCGGGTACTGATTCGGAAGAGTCCACAACCCAGGAAGCCAGTGCTGTTGAGGCTAAGCCACAGGAAAGCCCCTGCAGTAAGCGACCAAGCAGCAGCGGTGTCGCGCTGTGGACGTTAAAAAATAACAGGCAGGCCAGCGCTGTCAGAATGACAGAAACAACGGCCACGCGCTTTCGGCCGAAATGATTGGATAAGCGGCCAAAAATAACCAGTGCAGTCACTGCACCAGCAAAATAAAAAACTGAGCTGAGAGATAAATCTGTGTAGGTCAGTGCACCTTCAGCGCGGTAAATACCGTAGAGCGGAATGGGGGCAGCGGAGGCCAGATACACCATCAGCAGGGATGCTGTCGCACCGATAAAAGATATTCTGTCGCCGCCTTTTTCCAATTTTATGCTCCGTTACTGTCTTCTTTAATTATCGTGGGTACTGTTTACCGCCGGTACCGGCAATGACCGGCACCGGCAGTGAGTTTGCCCGGTGTTTTATTTACGGCCTTCGAATACTTCTTTGACGACTGGCAGAGCAGAGAACACTTTTGGCCAGCCGGCATAGAATGCCAGTTGAGTCAGCGCTTCGCCGGCTTCCTGCTGAGTCAGACCGTTATCCATGGCTTTATTCAGATGGAATCCGATCTGCTCTGGCTTACCGGAAGCGACCAGTGCACTGACAGTCACCAGACTGCGGTCACGCGGTGCCAGTCCCGGGCGCAGCCACATGTTCAGGAAAAGCTGCTTCTGGGTGTAATCCACGACACCCTGAGATACTTCACCGTAAGTAGAGGATACAAAGCTCTGACGCTGATCTTCTGCTTTCTGGTCAAAGGACAGCAGTTTGGGCGAAATTTCTGGCAGAGCCTTTTTACCCACTTTGGCTTTGGCGAAAACCTTTGCGGTAACGTCGGCAGCGGCCAGAGCGTTATCCCAGCCAGCGTAGTAGGCAAGGTGATTGATCAGTTCGGAGATCTCGGCCGGTTTCAGCCCGTTATCCAGGGCGCGTTCTACTTCGCGTGGCAGCAGGAAGGTCTGATTGCGGGCAACCAGAGCTGCAACGGTCACTAAGCTGCGGTCACGGGGGGAAAGTCCCTTACGCTGCCATAATTCTTTGCCAACCAGCTCATCATCCGCCTGAGCCAGAGACGGCGATACTTTTTCCAGTGCGCTTTCAGCGCTGGCATTCTGCGCGACGGCAGTCATGCCCAGAACGGCTGTTAGTGACAGTGTACTGAACAGGCGGCGAAAAAAGCTTTTAGGTATAACGTCGCTGATGGATTCAGGCTGCTGCTTATATTCTGCTGCGAATGACATAAGAACTCCGTGTGTTGAATTAACCGTATATAAAATTTCAGATTCGTATGACAGGATCAATACATCCCCGAAGTTGATGCTATGACCAATGCTCATGAATCCATTTTTATTTATTACGCGTGAATTTTCTTGCGACAGGTCAGGTTTAAACCCGCTGAGGCCAAGATAAATCCATTTTTAAAGCACTGACTGTGTCTGTAGTTGGTACTGTAAAACAGCTTTTGAATTCCCGGAGTCTTTCAGAAAAGACTGATCCGTTGACTGTAAAAATCCTGACAATATATTACGCCTGAATTTGTTCTGGCGCGCATAACGGTATGTCCTATGGAAAGGCCTGATGGTTATGCCCGGGCCAGCTGATCTGGTGTATCTATATCGAATAAAACACCAGGGTCAGATACCTCGACAGCTTTAAATGCCTGCTGATTATTTTTAATAATCTGTCGTGCACCTTCGCCATGGATATTTTTGCTTAGCTGTGTCCAGAACGTACGTCCAAATAATACCGGGTGCCCTGGTTTTCCGTTAAAGTACGGGCGGATTATGGTGCTTTTACTTATCTGCTGTGTCAGGCCGGTGATTGTTTCAGCCCGGAGTTGAGGCATATCGCCCAGTATTAATGCCAATGCGTGAGCGGATGGCCAATAATTATTTTCCGCAATGACTGTCAGAGCATCGGCAATGCTGGCCCCGAGCCCGGAGGCGGCATTGGGTGCATGAATAATTCTGCACTGTGGCGGAACACCCAGCGCTTCGGCAGAATCTTCCGGACGGAGAACAACGGCCAGACAGCACTGACCATCAGCATCAATAAATGCTGGCAGTACATTATTCAGTGTGGTGCTCAGTAACCCAGTGCTACTGCCATTCTGCGGAAACCCTGCGATACGTTTGTCTTTATCACCAAAGCGGGTCGAAAATCCTGCGGCCATAACCAGCCCGGGGACGATATTGACTGAGTCGTCCTGTGCTGATCTGTTGGTTTCATATCGCAGCCTGGAATCAGAGGTCATGGCGCTCAATGCCGCGCATACAGCGCAGTACGTCGGCCATCACTGCAAGTGCAATTTCAGCCGGCGTTTTACTGCCGAGCGACAGGCCGATTGGCATATGAATGCGTTCAATCTGTTCTGCGTTTAAGCCGCCGGAGCGCATCAGACGTTCAGCGCGTTTATCGGAGGTTTTACGTGATCCCATAACGCCAATATAAAACGCCGGGGTTTTTACCGCTTCGATCATGGCCAGATCATCAATGCGCGGATCGTGGGTCATGGCGACAATCGCCGTCTGTGCGTGAACATTTCCTTCCCGGCGGATAAACGAAGAAGGCATGGTCTTTTCGAGCTTTGCTCCGGCACAGAAGAAATCCTGGAATTCCTCTTCGCGTGGTTCGCAGACAATTACGTCATAGCCGAGAGATACCGCGTATTCCGCACAAAAGCGCGAAACAGTGGAGAGCCCGGCAATAATAAGACGTTGCGCCGGACCGACGCGGATAGTAATTCTGTCGCCAATGGTTTTAATACGTTGCCCACTCTGAATGTCGGTGTGATCCAGTGTCAGGCTGCCGTCGCTCAGGGATACAGAACGTATCATCTGGCGCTGGCCTTTTAATGTGTCGAGCAGCTGCTGCATGTGCTGAATATTGTCTGGCAGGGGTGCCAGCTGTTCGATTAATACATCCAGCAATCCGCCGCAGGGCAACTGAATTTGTGGGCGATCAGACTGATCACCCTCACCGTAGCGCTCCTGACGCACACGCTGAGCAAATTCGCCCTGCTGCAGACGCTCGAGAAAATCGTCCTCGACGCAGCCGCCGGAAAGAGAGCCCAGATGCTTGCCATCGGCTTTGGCGACCATGGTTGATCCCGGCTCACGCGGGGAGGAACCAAATGTCGACAGCACCGTGCAGAACCAGATGGTTTCGCCTTCGTTTAGCCATGTCAGCGCCTGTTCGGCGACCTGAACGTCGAGGTGTTGCATTAAGCGTTTCCTTTCAGTGCATGCTTTTTAAGGGCATGCTTTGGCCAGTCGTGGGACTGGCTGTTGGTTTTAACTACGGGTTTTAACTGCGGGTTAACTGATCCGCCACTGGCAGACTGCGGATGCGTTTGCCGGTGGCGGCAAAGATTGCATTGCAGATAGCCGGCGCGACCGGTGGCATACCCGGTTCACCGACACCGCCAGCTGGGACATCAATATTGTTATTCACCGCATGCACATGAATTTCTTTTGGTGCCTGTGGAATGCGTGGCACCAGATACTGATGGAAATTGTTTTGCTCAATACGTCCGTCTTTGGCGGTAATTTCTGTCATCAGTGCGATGCCGGCACCCATGACGCAGGCACCTTCCAGCTGGGATTTTACCCGGTCCGGATTGATCTGCGGGCCACAGTCGAAGGCCATGTCTGCACGGTGAATAATTACTTCACCGGCATCGGTCACTTCGACATCAACAACCACCGCGCAATAGGATGCGAAGCTGTTGTGCGCAGCCAGACCCAGCGCACGGCCTTTTGGCATTTTCTTGCCCCAACCGGCTTCTTTACAGGCACGTTCGATCACACCGCGATAACGCGCGGCATCGATAGGGTAGAGCTTAGGATCTTCGCCGTAGTTCCACGGTTCATCCAGTTTGCGTGGATCAATCTGTCTCGCCGGACCCACCAGGTCGAGCAGGAATTCCTTGTGATCTTTTTTCGCTTTATACGCCAGCTCTGAAGTAAAACTCTGTACTGCGAAAGCGTGCGGGATATTGTAAACCGAACGGAACCAGCCAATACGCACGTGTCCCGGGGCGGCACCGGTTTCCAGCTGTACCGCCGGAATATTGAACGGCATATTACGCACACCCTGCGCCAGTTCCGGTGGTGACAGGTGTTCAGCGTTGGGTGCAAACAGTGAGCTGATACTTGGTGATACGGAGCGATGCAGCCAGCCAGTGACTTTGCCATCACCATCCATCCAGGCACTCATGTGTTCCAGCGCAACTGTATGGAAGAAACCATTCTGCAGATCGTCTTCACGGGTCCACTGTACCCGCACCGGACGACCACCCATGGCTTTGGATAAATCCGCCGCTTCAAACACGTAATCCGGTTTGGCTTTACGGCCGAAGCCACCACCCATCAGGCCGCACTGTACGGTCACGTCCTCTGGCTTCAGAGCGAGTCGACCGGCTACACCGTCACGCGCAGCCTGGGGATTCTGCACTGAGGTCCAGACATCCGCTTTATCACCATTAATTCGCACGATGGCAGCCATGGGTTCCATTGGAGCCTGTGACATGTGTGGGGCGTAGTAATTAACGGTGAGGCCTTGTTCTGCACCTTTGCGGGCGCGGTTGATGCTGCCTTTTTTATGTACCACCTGGCCCGGCTGTTCAGCAGTCTGTTCCAGATATTTGCGGTACTTCACTGAGTCATAGGCAGCGTTGGCCCCGGCCGGTGCATCGTCCCATTCAATCTGCAGTGCGTTGCGGCCTTTAATAGCAGCCCAGGTATTTTCCGCCAGAACTGCAACGCCGCCTAACGGAGCAAATGCCGAAGGTTGGCTGGCGGTTGGCATTTCAATAACTTTCACGACGCCAGGTACTTTTAAGGCAGCGGCATCATCAAAAGATTTTACCGCAGAGCCATAAGATGGCGGACGGGCAATGGCGGCGTACAGCATATCGTCCCAGTACACGTCTGCGGCGTACTGAGCTTTACCGCTAACGATGTCCATACCATCGATGGCCAGTGGCTGCTTTTTGTTGGCGGCCGGAAACTGTTCCGGCTTCTGCATAATGTAGCGCCATTCGCCGGGTTTTTTCAGCGTCAGCTGCGAGCGTTGCGGTACGGCAATATCAGCTGCTGCTTCCGCCAGTTCACCAAATGACAGTGAACGTCCACTTGGCTGGTGAACTACTTTATGAACATCGGTTTTGCATTCAGCGGCCGGAACATTCCACTGTTTGGCTGCAGCCTGTTCCAGCATGTAGCGTGCACCCGCTCCGGCACGGCGCATCGGCTCAAACCAGTGACGCATGGAGCGTGAACCGTCAGTGTTCTGGTTGCCGTATTTTTCTTCGTTGGCGATGGCCTGTTCAACTTTGACCTGTTGCCAGTCTGCACCCATTTCATCGGCCATCACCATAATGATGCTGGTACGGATGCCCTGACCCATTTCTCCGCGGTGGTTGATCAGGGTAACGGTGCCATCAGTGGCGATGCTGATAAACACATCCGGATTATCCACCCAGCCATTGGGCATTGCGGAAGCACCGTAGACCGGTTTCTGCTCTTCTGCGCTGGCCTGAGTAAAGCGGGCTGCCAGAACAAATGCACTGGCAGCAGCGGCTCCCTGCATAAAGCGGCGACGGCTGACATTGGCCAGCATCACATCCTGGTTCATTGTGCTCTCTGCGTCGTTTGCCAATTCAGAGGCCTGATGATTTGCGTGAGTCACTTTACTGTTCATGCCTTAACCTCCGTAAACAGGCTGCTGTCGATATCTGCGGTCTGGTTGCTGGCAGCGCGATGAATGGCGCTGCGGATACGGGGGTAGGTGCCGCAACGGCAGATATTGCCGCTCATAAGGCTATCGATCTGTTCGTCGGTCGGATTCGGATGCTGCTTCAGCAGAGCGACTGCACTCATCACCTGGCCGGATTGGCAGTAGCCGCATTGGGCGACGGCTTCGTCCATCCACGCCTGTTGTACTTTCTGACCCACAGGATCAGCACTCATGGCTTCAATGGTGGTGATGTGTTTGCCGGCGACGGATGAGATTGGGGTAGAGCAGGAGCGTACCGGATTGCCGTCTACATGCACTGTGCAGGCACCGCAAAGGGCCATGCCGCAGCTGAAACGGGTTCCGGTGAGTTTCAGAGTGTCCCGCAGCACCCACAGAATCGGGGTGTCTTCCGGAACATCCAGCGAATGTTCTGCATCATTGATGGTGACCTTGATCATCTTGCTTCCTCTGAGTCTTCTTGCCATGACAGAGAGCAGTCTGCGCTGACTGCTGCTGGCCCCCATGCCGGCAGATCTTGTGTGCCTGCCTGACACTTTGCCCATAGTGGGTATAAGTAGTGGCATAAAAGGGCGTGTGATAAAACTAATCCAGTGTCTAAGTATCCGCCAGAAAAGTCCTGTGGATTTAGAGAGATCGTCCGGCTGTATTGCCTGATTCTCCAATAGGGGCGCCGGGCGTGTAGGGAAGTGTAAAGCAGGCTCTTCATGTCGGGGGGTGAGGTGGCGCTTCTGTCTATCTATCTATCTATCTATCTATCTATCTATCTATCTATCTATCTATCTATCTATCTATCTATCTATCTATCTAT
>MDSZ01127221.1_pt1 | contig 49191 bp, 55 predicted proteins | sample 811201 | NCBI WGS metagenome assembly MDSZ01 (sample SAMN05326647, study PRJNA326480) | marine metagenome | isolation source: seawater | place: Indian Ocean: North | collected 2010 | reverse complement strand
GCCAAGCCTAAAATAGAAGCGTCCACAGTAAAAATTGTTGAAGAGGCTTTAGACAAAGAGTACATCCCATTTTACATACATGATTTACGAACAAATGAAATTATTGCCATGCCGGCATTTATAATGTCAATAGGCGATAGTTTTGCAGCAGACTATTCAGAGACACATGGTTACGGTCGCACAGATGCTGTCAGGGTGTATACCAAGACTACAAGAAGCATAGATGTCACGTTTAAGTTGGCTGCGATGTCTAAAAAGGATCACTCTTATATGTGGTACGTTATCAATAGATTAGTTGCCATGTTATATCCACAAAGATCAAAAGGCCGCGCGCGCGTGTTTGAAAACAATACAAAGTCTTTCATTCAACCTTTTTCACAAGTGCCCACAGCTTCACCAATGGTTCGCTTAAGGTTAGGCAATCTTTTAGCTAGCAATTATAGCACAAAAAATCTAGGGCGGTTGTTTGGCTATCCGGATAATTTTGACATGGTCATGACTGAAGAAGACTATGAGAGGGTAAAACGGAACGAGCTTAAAAGGGTGGCAGAGAAAGATAAGAATCCCTTCATTTCAAAGATTCATGAAGAATTTATAAATTTTCTGAAGAAAGGTGATGAGGTCTCATCCGAAGCTCTTACAAAAGAAAAGTACAATACCATCCGCCTCAAGAAAGGTGCACTTGTAAAGTTTCTTACAGTAGGGGGCTATGATAAAGCCAGAGACCCCGGAAAACGCTTTGGGCCAAAGCCGGTTTTGAGCGATTTTATTAATGTTACGCTAGACGGTGTGTCGAACACATACAGTGTCGAGGAAGGCAAAGATGGAGAACTCAGCACGACTTACAAAGGGTCAAAGCTAGACATTAGTATTAATATGGCAGACAACCCTGTGCCGGGAATGCCTAAAAAGCCGGTAACTTCAGCGTTTGGTAAAAGAGTATCGAAAGCTTTTCGATGTTATGGCGCAAATCAGAAAAAGCTCACAGCACTTGCGACTGTCGATCTCGTTGATACATCCTTGATCGCGATTTCTGCAAAAGAAGAAGACAGCAAATTAAAGAAAATGATAGAAGCCGCTGTTCAAAAGGAAGGTGAAAAAGGCACAAAGGTTGACAAGATAAAAGACGAGAATAAGACAGAGTATGAAAAATTTATGAAAGCAGACAAGAATGCTTTTGTAAGATCTTTCGAGTCAGCACGCGGCAAAGGCTTAGCAGGGCATATAACCCAGATGTCGTTAAATTATGAAGGTTCTCAATGGGAAATCGACGAAGGAAGTCAGGCACCCCAGATGGTAGAGATCCAAATGTCATTTGCACCAATACACGATCTACCACTTGGCTTGGATCATGACGGAAACATGATCGCTCCCTCTCATCCTGTCGGTCTAGCGTATACGAACCCATATGCTTCTGCAAAAGGAGCACCTCCAGAAGATACTGCTATGCCACCAGGCTCTGAGGTTGGTGCAGCATTTGAAAATGCTGATACCGAAGGACCTGAGCCACCGCCAGACAAAGCCGAAGGCGAAGGTGGCGATGGGCCGCCAGATGGCATGCCGTCACCCCCGGGAATGTCTTTGGGTGGGTTCGATCCGATGAAGCTAACTTCTTTGGTCGGCGGTCTAGATAAACTTAAGGGGCTATTCTAGGAGTTTCTATGGCAATATCTAGATACCGAAACGATCTTGAGATAAGAGGTGGGACTTTAAAGGCTTCTGCAAGAGCAGTAATGAGAATAAGAAAAGCCATTAGAGCAGGTTCTGTGAGATTTAGAGTCATTCGACTAAAAGAAGACGCTCGTCTAGATCAAATCGCAGGTGAAGCCTACGGTAATGGTTCTTTGTGGTGGGTCATTGCAGCTGCATCAGATATTGGCTGGGCGTGGCAGTGCCCAGCAGGAACTGAAATTCGGCTGCCCACAGATCTAAGCGAAATAATGGGACTTATTTAATGGGCTCTAAAGCTGTTAAAGATGCTATTAATGACTTGGGCAGGTTTTTTGGGATAAGATCTGCTGATGCTTACTTGAATGCAATATTAGGTGACGTCAAAAACCCGTTTCCAATAAGTGGAGAAACAACAACATCGAATGCTAGGGCCAAGCTTTTAAATGCTATTTGTGGCGCCGGCGATACCAGTGCACCGACTGCCGAGGCATTTCTTAGTTATTGCAAAAATCAAGGCGGGACGGAAAAAGAAAAAGGGAAAATAAGCTTAGAAGATTTTGCCGCAGATATCTGTGTGACACCCAATTCAGACGACGGCGTAGACGAAGCAAAAATGCCGGTTAATAAGCTTGAAGTAAAAATTTCAGGTGGAAAGACATGCAAAGATCAAGGTCTAGGTAAACCTAAAAATACAAAATATTGGACGATGAATGACTTAAGAGCTTCTCCTGCAACCTCAGATGATGCAAAGCTAAGTGTAATTCAAGTGTTTCCTTCAGCAGGAAATGTGACAAATAGCGACACCGACGTAACAGCACTGTTTCTTAATGCCATTCCAACGCTTGAGATGTCGCGTGCTATTCCATTTATCGATATTATGGTTATTGCTCGAGCAACAGATGATCCAAACAAAACGAGAGAAATGTCTTTGGGCCGATGGATGCTTGGCGAAGATATTGAAAATGACCCGTTCTTAGGTCTTGATGACAACGGAAAGATTAAGCCGACGGACCCGATGTTTAAAAATATGTTGAGTGCAGAAGACAAAGCTATGCTTTCGATGGACGCCGAAGCTGACAAGGAAAAGCAGTTTCGAACTGCAGCAACTATGGAAGCATTCACATCACCTCAGACAATGGTAAGTCTATCTACTGATCCAGACGGGGGAGATCCGTTCAGACCGTTCCTTACTTTGGAAAACTTAAAACTAAACGTCGCCGGCGCCGGCGGAATGTTTTCATACAAGTCAGGAGATATGGAGCTTAAGTTACACGACAAAACAAAATTAGGGGCAATAGCACCGCTTATTGCTCCAGGTGCTAACGGTAGAATAAGATTCGTAATAACATATGGGTGGTCACACCCCGACGCTGCTTCATTTCAAAGTGCTTGGTCTTCCGGCATGCCTAGAAAATCTGATCTGGATGCTAATAGATTCGGTGAGCTGATCGACTCGATGAAAGTTACAGAAACTTATCAAGTTGTGAACTCTGAATCAACTTTTGAAGAAAACGGAGAGGTGTCGATAAATGTAAAGCTTTCACTTATGGGAGCCTCCGGAATGGACAGGGTTGATATAACTCTATCTGAGGTAGTAGATTTTGTAGAAGAACTCCAGTCAGTCTTTGAAGACATACAAAAAGCTCTAGAAAAGTATACGAAAAAGCCAGGTGCCACCGGAAAAATAGCTGTACCACAAGTTCTGAAACAAGGCTCAAACATGTCCTCTGCAAGAAACTTGGAAACAAAGCAAGTAAAAGAGCTTTTCGGGTGGATTAACAAAAGAAAGAGAAAAGATCCGATTGTTGCAGACATAGACAAGTTTTGCAGAAAAGTATTCGGAAAAAAGGGAACTGAGAACGGTCTTGTAAAATCACTTAATGCTACAAAAAATGCTTCTGTGGTAAAGATTATCAAAAGAATAAAGACGACGCCAGACCCATTCTTGCGACCTGTAGGGCTATACGACGGGAGGACTAGTCGTAAAAAGTATGCTGATGTGCGTGACAAAGACATAAAATCACAAAATACAGTATCTTTAGGGAAGCTACTTTCTATTTTCATAGGAGAATCACTAGAGTCCACAGGACAATATGATGAAGTTCAACTAGTGTTTCATGCGTTCAATGAGTCTGCATCGTACCTGTATGACTACAATATCGCACAGTTTCCAATTTCTATTTCTGACTTAGAGACAATTTTAAAAAAGAAGTTTGAAGCATTAGGGAGTATGTCGATTAGTGGTTTTCTATCGATGATAAATACCTTTTTTATTAATGATCCTGCTGCTCAAGGTTATGGCTTTGACACCGGCAATATTTACGGTGACCGAGACAAAGAAAACCTAAGTCAGCGAAAACTTAATAATAAGGCAAAGAACAAAAAGTTTGTAATGGAAGATCACAAGCGAGGTGTGCTTAAAACAGCATATGGCATAACAGATAACTTTGGCACCGGTGTAACTTTTAAGCAACCACAACTCCATGCAAAAATTCAATCCTACCCTTCTAGAGCTGCTGTAGAAGAAACTTCTGAGAATCCGCCACAACCTGACAAAACTGTTTTAAAGATACAGATATTCGACACGCAATGCAACACAGTTGAAACGCTTTACTCGTTGTTTCAAGGATTTTCAGGTGCCGGCATTATGTCAAAACTAGAACGACCAGGTGTCCCAAAAGGGAGCCCATCTCCTGCGCGAGGACCTAGACACGACGAAGTGCTTCAGAAGCAGCTAGATATTTTACTTACAGACCAAGAGTTGATCGAGTCTGCAGAAGCGCTTTTAGACGAGGAAAAAGCTGATAATGACAAAGGGATAACTTATGATGACCTCAAGTCTTTTGTCAAGAACAAGTATAGAATAAAACCGAGTTCAATAAGACAGATAAAAAACACAATAACAGCGTTGTGTCCTAGTTTGATTTGGGGAGGAGGTACTGCTGGCCTTTCTTCTGCAAAGTTGTCAACTCAGAATGATCCTGCATTAATGTCTGTAAACATGATCCGAGCGGGTAAGTCTGATGAAACTAGCGGAAAAGATGGAATTCCTATGCAAATTTTGCCTACTGAACTTCAAGTGGATATGATGGGTTGTCCGTATGTTTCATTTGGTCAACAGTATTTTGTTGATTTTGGAACAAATTCAACTGCTGATAATTTTTACGGTGTTTGTGGAGTAGATCACACAATAACAGCAGGCGAGTTTAAAACTAGCGTCAAGATGATCAATATGCAAGCATACGGAAGATATCGCTCACCATTTGACAATCTGGCAGATTTAGCAATCGCAGCACACCTAGCCAAGAAAAAGAAAAAGTAATTTAAGTGTGTAATTTGACAATACACGTGTAATAATATAAACGTGGAAGTCTATCTAAACTTTTCAAATAAAGAAAAGATGCTTTTAGGTCAAGTGCCTTACGATGCAGTAAGTGAAGTGTACCTAGACGTCGATGAAAAAAAGTCAGAACTTTGTGACTTTATGAAGCTGATAGGCAAGCGTCCGATAAGCATAGTGCCTTCGAAGTATAAAACAATGTGCGATATTATAGATGCACAAGGCCGAGATGCTATCTTAACTGTTCCGAAAGAAAAACTTAAGGTATACATACAAGAATGCTTAGGGGATGTCCAGAATGCTCTCTGTGATAAGGAAGACGCAGATTACTTAGTAACATACCTTACCATAAAAAGATGTCTAGAAGGACTCTCTAGAGCAGCTATAGATTATCAGAAGCTTGCTGGTCTGATTTCTGATACAAAGAACGAGACAATCACAAGCAACTTAAAGAGTTTTGTGCCGGAAGTAGACTCTCTTTGTAAACCAGTGACTTACTGTATGACTGCCACTAATACAGGAAGGCTTACAGTAAAGAGTGGGCCGCAAATTTTGACGTCACCGGCAAGTGTAAGATCCTGTCTTAGAAGTCGACACAGCGAAGGAAAAATACTACAAGTAGATATCATATCTGCAGAACCTAAGTTTGCGCTCCATCTTAAGGGAGAAGACATTCCCGTAGATGTATATACACATGTTGCTAAAGAGATTTTAGATAACTCAGTTGAGCGCCATCATGCCAAGCTCATCACTTTGTGTTCATTGTATGGTCAGTCTGCAAAAAACTTAGAAAAGAAACTGCCTTCAAATATTAATGCTAGAAGTGTAATACGAAGAACACGCGACTATTTTGGGTTTGATTTTTTAAAGTCTAGACTCAAGACTGAACTATCTAATGATAATTTTAGAAACGCAGTCGGTCGTCCCTTAAAAATTAATGAAAACCAAGACCATCTTTTGATAAGTTACTACTTGCAGAGTTCTGTTGCTGAAGGATCTATTTTAATGTTTTCGAACTTTATTGAAAAGTTTCAAAAATTCTGTGATCCTATTTTTGTCATTCACGACGCCCTGCTAATTGACTGCCAAAAAGATTTTGCTAATGTCCTTTTGGAAAAGAAGAACATTAGGCTTTCACTTGGGGATTGGAAGTTTGATGCAGAAGTTAAACTTGTGAGTAATATTTATGAACATGAATAACACAAAACTAAGAGAGTCAATACGCTCAGCGCTAAGATCCATTCTTAGAGAGCAAGAAGAAAACCCAACAAACAAGAAGCCTAAGGCTAAACCTGAAGCTAAGCCTGAAGCTAAGCCTAAGCCTGAAGCTAAGCCTAAACCTGAAGCTAAGCCTAAGAAAACTAAAAAGGCTGCTCCTGGGACGATAGGAATAGCAACAGGTGCTGTAGGCCGCGGCAGATTTAAAGCGTTTGTTGGCGAGGCTAAATCAAGAGCAGAAAACGATCCAGAAAGCTTAATGAAAGATTTAGGCGTAAAGCAAGGGGGTACTGACTTAGACGGTGTGTTGGGTGTAATCAACGCTGCAATTCACACAAACCCAGTCATGGGTGAAGCATATTCAGGTGCCTCAGCGATGCAAGAACAAACTCCGGATGGCAATATGATTGATGTAATAGGTGTCGTACCTTCCGGAGTCAATATACGTAACGGAATAAAGTTTTTGTCACATACACTCGCTGGAGCCCAAAATGCCGGCAAGTTGTCACTCACAGTAGGCATAGAGCTTAATCAAGGAAGAAATGCCCCAATTGTGATTTATGCGATATAGTTGAACTTTTTAGAAGGCACAACTATAATATAATCATGAAAGATACAGCCCAATTATTGTCTCAGTTTGAAAAATATCAAGATGTCCTCAAGAAGGTCATTGGATCGGAGCCTGCAAAGGACTTATGCGAAACTTTAGGCGAGCGATTGTTAATGTGTCCACGAGGATTAACTGAAGAGGATGGTGGCTCCCCGGGAGAGCTTTTGGCATTCAGCCTAGAAGTTGCTTCTATTGCTAAGTCTCTTTCTAAAACTTACGGTAATACTAAGTCTCTAGTAAAAGTAGCTCTTTTGCACGAATTAGGTAGAATCGGCGGCCTGGACGCAAATGAAGATCTATATGTCGTACAAGAATCAGAGTGGCATAGAGATAAGCTTGGGCAAGTTTACAAGTATAATGATGGCTGCCCAAAGATGAATATTTCACATCGTACACTTTGGTTGCTATCACATTTTGGAATAGAGTTGTCTAGAGAAGAGTGGGTTGCAATCAATATTTCACAAGGAATGCACTTGCCAGAAAACCAGTTTTACGGAAATTCTCTCAATTCTATAGCTGCAGGTTTATTAAGTGCAAGGTTGTCTGTACTGCACGGAAATAATACTTAGATTTATGCGAGATTTACGAAGCCTAGTAAGAGAAGTTATTAAAGAGATGAGTCTTTTGGAAAAGAAAGATGAACCTACTGAAGAGCTTCTGACTGAGCCAGACGATCCTTCCGAGGAAAATCAAGAAAACGAGGTAAGTGCTGTTAGTTCAATCGCTGGAGTTACAACACCTCTAGGAACTGGACCTACTTACCCTTCAACAAAAAAGCCCAAGAAGAAAAAGAAGCTTCGAAAGGGTTGGCAAAAAAGCAAGTAAATCAAGCATACATTTAATTGAACATTTTATTTTAAGAAACTAAACTTTAAAAGCTCATCACGTAGGTGAGAAACACACTTTGACCATTAAAACATTAAGGAGTTAAAAAATGGCAATTGATCTAGATGCAATTCGCAAAAAGCTAAACCAGCTATCTGGTACTAACAGCCGCCGCAATACTATGTGGCGTCCCCAGGAAGGTGAAGAGACCACAGTCCGCCTTCTTTCTTTTCCCGACAATGATGGGCAGCCTTTTAAAGAGCGCTGGTTCTATTACAATATCGGAAACAACCCAGGTCTTCTGGCACCATACCAGTTCGGCCAACCAGACCCAATTCAGGAGCTTATTAACAAGCTCCGTGACGACGGCTCTAAAGAGTCATATGAACTAGCAAAGAAGCTTTATCCGAAGATGAGAAGCTATGCTCCTGTTGTTGTTCGAGGCGAAGAAGACAAGGGTGTAAGGCTTTGGTCATTTGGAAAGACAGTCTATCAATCACTTCTCAACATTATGCTTGATGAGGATTATGGAGATATTACCGATCCAACAGACGGACGAGACGTAAAAGTCGTCTGCACAAAGGCTCCCGGAAGAATGTGGGCATCTACAGAAGTTCGGCCACGAGGCAAGCAATCGACCCTCTCTGATAATGCAGCCACGGCAAAGGAGTGGCTTGACAATATTCCTGACCTGGACGAGATGTATACATGCAAGACTTATGAAGAGCTGGAAAAGATTGTCAACGACTGGCTCAACGGTGACACAGAGCAAGATTCTGATGGTTTGGAACATCACTCTTCGAGCACTAACACTAGTACTTCAAGTCAAGAAAACGAGACAAAGAAGTACAAGAGTTTGGATGATGCCTTTGCAGATCTTGAAGATCTGTAGAGAAAGCTACATTTAAAATGTCAGGGGCGTTCTTCGCCCCTGACTTGTATTTGAACACTGACAGCTGTGGATCTATACTTGTCACTATAGGAGTTATCATGACAAAGAAAAACACAAATGACTTTACAGATGATCTAATATCTGCGCTAAATAAAGAGCATGGATCAAAAATTGCGTATAATTTGGCCCATGATACTTCACCTACACATGTGAACAGATGGATTAGTACCGGTTCCAGACTCTTAGACTACATTATTGCCAATAGAAATGACGGCGGTTTACCTGAGGGAAGGATAGTTGAAATATTCGGGCCACCCTCTATTGGAAAATCACATATAGCAATTCAAATTGCAAGATCCACCCAGCAGATGGGCGGAATTGTTGTTTATATTGATACTGAGAATGCAACTTCAGTTGAAAATTTAGCACTTCTAGGCGTCGACATTACTAAAAGGTTTGTATATGTCGACACTCATTGTACTGAAGAGGTGCTTTCTATTGCAGAGTCTACTATTATGAAGGCAAAGGCAATGGATAAGAACGTGCCGATTACTATTGTGTGGGATTCTGTAGCAGCATCTTCACCTAAAGCAGAGCTTGTAGGTGACTATGACAAAGAATCAATAGGCTTGCAAGCTAGAGCAATCTCAAAAGGCATGCGAAAAATTACAGGAGTGATTGCAAATCAAAATGTCCTTTTTATCTGTCTAAATCAAATAAGGACAAAGGTAGGTGTAATGTATGGTGATCCAACAACAACTCCGGGTGGAAAGGCAATCCCTTTTCATTCATCAGTCAGGATCAAGCTTGGCGCCGGCCAACAAATTCAAGACAAGAATAAAAATGTAATCGGTATTCACGTTTCTGCAAAAACTATTAAAAACAAAGTCTCTGCACCTTTTAGAGATTGTAAGTTTGAAATCCATTTTGGAATAGGGATTAAAGAGCACGAGCAAATATTTGATGTTCTTAGAAAGCATGGAAAAGAACTAATAGATGGTAAAGAAGTGTGCATAGCAGGATCTGGCACTTGGAAATCTTTGATGGTTACTGATGCAAAAACCGGTGAAGTTCTTGTAGAAAAAAAGTTCTACAAGACTGAGTTTGATCAAATTTTAAAAGACCCAGAGTACTCAGCCTACACAGATGCTCTCTTAGAACGTGCAATGGTTAAAAAAATGTCAAACCCTAATGAGATTAATATTGACCCTGAGTCGTATGAGGAAGTCAGAGCTGTAGCTTTAGACCTAGAAGAAGATTTAATACTCCCGGAGGAATAAAATGAGTGAACGTCCTATCTTATTAGTGGACGGATTAAACTTGTTTATGAGACACTTCGTTGTCAATCCTAGCATGAGTGATTCTGGGTTGCATATCGGAGGTGTCATAGGTTTTCTAAAGGCACTTTCGCACTTAAGCGATAGAACACACCCTAAAAAGATAGTCGTTGTGTGGGAGTCAGGTGGTTCGCCTAGAAGAAGAGCAATATTCAAAGAGTATAAGCAAAATAGAAGACCTCAAAAACTCAACAGATACTACGAAGATGATATTCCGGATACGACACAAAACAGGGACAGTCAAATCTCTCTAATCATAGAGGCGCTCAGATACACAGCAACGACGCAGATATACGTACCTGATTGTGAAGCAGATGATGTAATCGGATACCTAGTAAGGCATAAATTCAAGAATGATAAGTGTGTGATAGTATCGTCCGACAAAGATTTTTATCAGCTTCTTTCCAAGAATGTCATACAGTGGTCACCAGGACAAAAAAAATACATAACACCGAAAACACTTTTAAAAAAATTTGGAATATCTGCGGTTAATTTTTGCACAGCCAGGTCTTTCATAGGCGACCCATCTGACGGCATTGACGGAGTGCCTCGGGTGGGATTTACATCTTTGGCCAAACGATTCCCAGAGATGTCAGATAACAAATTTATATCAGTTGATGATCTGGTGACATCTGCAAATTATGCACAGGAAGAAAAATCACTCAAGATGTATGCTAGCATGATTGAAAATGCGGATATCGCAAAAAGAAACTGGAAACTAATGTATTTAGACATGATAGGCCTCTCTTCTGATCAAATTGAAAAAATTAATTTTTCTATTGAAAATTCAGGGCCCTCTAGTGATAAAATATCCCTTATAAGAATGCTAGTTCGAGAAGGCATTCAAAATTTTAATGTTGACTCTTTTTTTGCATCAATTCAGGCACACACTAGGATTACTAGATGACAGACAGCACAACAGCTTCTAATTTTGGCCAGTATGGAAAATCTTTCCAAGAAAAAATATTTCAAAGTCTAATGACAGACAAAGAATGGTCTGCACAAATGGTGGAGGTTATGGATCCTTCGTTTTTTGATGTAAGCTATTTAGAGTACTTGGCTGATAAATTTTTTGCTTACTATAAAAAGTACAAATGTTTTCCTACACTAGGCTTGCTAGTAACAATCATAAGAGATGACTTATCTCAAAAAGATGATGCAATTCTTAGAGATCAAATTGTTCAATTTTTACATCGGATAAAAACTAGCACAGACCTAGGTGATCTTGCCTATGTTAAAGATAAGTCTTTAGATTTTTGCAGAAGGCAAGCCTTTAAAGATGCGCTAGAGCAAGCTGTTGAATTAATTTCAACAGATAAGTTCGAAAGTGTTGTAACACTAATGAAGACAGCAGTCTCTGTTGGTTTGCCGTCAAGTGTAGGGCACGATTTCTTTGAAGATGCAGAAGCTAGATTTGTAAAAATTAGTCGACAAGTCTGTCCTACTGGATTGCCTAGGATTGACGCCCCTGATATTCTTAGAGGAGGTCTAGGCCGCGGAGAGATCGGGGTTGTGACTGCTAACACCGGTGTAGGTAAGTCACACTGGTTAGTGGCGATGGGTGCCAATGCAATGCGCGCCGGAAAAAATGTCCTACATTATACTTTTGAGCTGACAGAGCATGCTGTAGGCCTTCGTTATGACTCAAACCTATGTAATATTCCATCTAACGACGTGCAAGAACAGAAAGACGCTGTGATGGAAAAGTACAAAGACATGGACTTGGGAAGGCTAATAATCAAAGAATACCCTACAGGAAGTGCTTCTTCGATCACAATTAGAAATCATGTTGAAAAATTAATGCTAAAAGGTTTCAAGCCATCTGTAATCATTATTGACTATGCTGATATTATGAGATCAACAAGAGCATATGACTCCCTAAGGCACGAACTTAAGTTGATTTATGAAGAACTAAGAAATCTGGCGATGGACCTAAACATTCCGATATGGACAGCTTCTCAAGCAAACCGCGACTCAGCCAAGTCAGATATCGTAGGGCTTGAAAATATGTCAGAAGCGTATGGTAAGGCAATGGTTGCTGATGTCGTAATATCCCTCTCTAGAAAAGCGATGGAAAAGTCTACAGGCGCCGGCCGCCTATTTGTTGCAAAAAATAGAGCTGGACGAGATGGGTTGGTTTTTCCAATACACATAGACACAGCAAGAAGTACATTTGAAATATTAGATGAAAAAACACTCACACTTAATGAAGCGGTGAAGCAGTCTGATTCTGAAATGAAGACTCTGCTAAGAAAAAAATGGAAAGAGGTAAACGGTGACAATGAAGATTAAGATAAGTCTTACAGAGATAGCGTCAAGTGTGCTGCATCAACTTGGAATTTCTACAGAAAACTATGGCCCTGCTTATGATGGCGAAAGTGTAGGGTTAGATTTGTATAACATGGGCCCAGAAATAGTTCTTTATGGAAGAAATAAATGGGTCGCATATGGAGAAGAAGTAGCTTTAATTCCAACAGGAGTAAAAATTGCTCTACCTAGAAATACAGTTGCTCTCGTAAAAGAGAGAGGGTCAATAACAAAGTTAGGATTAACAGCAAGGGCCGGTGTAATCGATCCAGGCTACACAGGAGAAATATTTGTAAACTTAGTAAACGTAGGAGAGCGAGATACAACAATTCCTGCAGGTGCTAAGTTGCCCGTACAATTAATTGTTTTGCCATGTTATACAGACTTTAGTGTGATTAGTAATTTAGAATATCTAGAAGAATCTAAAGACGCAAAAAGACAGACAGGTAGTCTGGGAAGCTCTAATACTGCCTCTATAGAATCTGACAGCAAAGAAAAGAAATAAACGGAGTATTGAGGATGTCGACATTTGAGGATGCATTTCAAGAAAGTCTCAAATATTTTGAGGGAGATGAGCTAGCAGCATCGGTTTTTGTTACCAAATACGCTTTGCAGGATGAGGAGGGTAACTATTTAGAGACCAACCCAGATCAAATGCATAAAAGGCTAGCAAAGGAGTTTTCTAGAATAGAGCAAAAATATGAAAACCCTATGTCAGAGCAGGAAATTTACAATCTCTTTAAAGGTTTCAAGTATGTAGTGCCTCAAGGCTCCCCCATGGCTGGTGTAGGGAACGATCATCAAATACAATCTCTTTCAAATTGCTTTGTTGTAGACTCACCTGAAGATTCTTATGGTGGCATTTTAAAAGCGGATCAGGAACAGGTTCAAATTATGAAACGCCGCGGCGGAGTAGGGTTTGACATTTCTACAATACGCCCTCATGGCCTAAGAACTTCAAACGCTGCAAAGACAACTGATGGTATCGGTGTTTTTATGGAAAGGTTTTCAAATTCTTGCCGTGAAGTTGCTCAAGGCGGCCGCCGAGGTGCCTTGATGTTGACAATATCTGTTCACCACCCAGACATTCAAACTTTTATTGATATTAAACGAGATCTTACAAAAGTAACAGGTGCAAACATTTCTATTCGACTAACTGACGAGTTTATGAATGCAGTAGAGGCTGACAGTGAATATGAACTAAGGTTTCCTGTAGATCCTGCTGAAAAGAGAGTTGTTTCTAGGCACATGTCTGCAAAAGAGATTTGGGACAGCGTGATTGAGTCTGCACATGCTTCTGCAGAACCAGGTTTACTATTTTGGGACAATGTCCTGAAATATACACCCGCGCAAATCTACAAAGATGACGGGTTTCACACAATAAGCACAAATCCGTGCAGTGAAATTACACTTTCTGCTTATGATAGTTGTAGGCTTCTTCTTCTTAATCTAGCTGGTTTTGTTAAGAACCCATATACAAGCCAAGCTGAGTTTGACTACAAGGCTTTTAATAAGTGCGCTCAAAAGTCGCAAAGATTAATGGATGATTTGATCGACCTAGAGTTGGAGTGCGTCGATAGAATTGTTGACAAGATTAGAAAAGATCCTGAATCTGCTGATACAAAAAGAGTTGAAATTAGCTTGTGGGAGAAGATTAAAAAGGCTGCACTTGATGGACGCAGAACAGGTCTAGGCATCACAGGTCTAGGCGATACGTTAGCTATGATAGGGCTAAAATATGGTACACCAGAAAGCATTGAAGAGACAGAGAAAATTTACAAGGAGATGGCTATCGCTGCCTATGAATCTTCTTGTAGGTTGGCTTCTGAGAGAGGTGCTTTTCCTGTGTACAACTATAAAAAAGAAATGGATAATCCTTTCATGGAAAGGCTTTTTGAAGCCTCACCCGAGCTTAGAATTTTACATAGAAAGCATGGAAGAAGAAATATCGCTCTAACAACTACAGCACCATGTGGAAGCGTCTCAACTCTTACACAGACAACATCGGGAATTGAGCCGGCATTTATGCTCAAATACACCAGAAGAAAAAAGATTAATCCAAACGACAGCGATGCAAAAGTTGATTTTGTAGATGATCTAGGCGACAAGTGGCAAGAGTTTGATGTATATCATCATGGATTTAAGAAATGGATGGATGCTACAGGAAAAGAAGAAATAAGTGAAAGCCCATATGATCAATCAACTGCCAATGAAATTAATTGGGAATCAGCAGTAGACCTTCAGGCAGCAGCTCAAAAATGGGTTTGTCATGCAATTAGCAAGACAATTAATCTGCCAAGTGATGTTTCAATAGAAGATGTGAAGAAAGTATACTGGCGAGGCTGGAAAAAAGGCTTGAAGGGTGTGACAGTCTATAGGGATGGCTGTAGAACAGGAGTTCTAGTAACTAAGACAGACGAAAATGTCACGTTTAAAACACATTCAGCACCGTCCAGACCTGAAGAACTTACTTGCTCGATTCATCATGCGACAATCAAAGGTGAAGCGTGGACAATCTTAGTAGGTCTTATGGATGGTAGACCTTATGAGGTCATGGGAGGTCTTCAGAAGTACATAGAGATTCCCAGAAAGTACAAAAAAGGGACGATCATCAAGCATCATTACAAAACTAGAAATTCAAGATATGATTTGAGAATAGGCAAGAACGGTGATGAGATCTTGATTAAGGATATTGTCGATGTTTTTGACAATCCTAATCATGCAGGATTTACCCGAACAATATCATTAGCACTGCGCCATGGTGCACCCATTCAGTATGTTGTTGAACAGCTACAAAAAGATACTGAAATGGACATGTTTTCTTTTTCGAAAGTAATCGCTAGAGTGCTCAAAAGCTATATTAAAGATGGGACTGTGCCAGGCGCAACAGTTTGTGAAAATTGCGGCGCAGAAGATACACTAATATACCAAGAGGGGTGTGTAACATGTACTTCTTGCGGTCATGGAAAATGTGGGTAAAAGGGAGACGTTTTGAAGTTTACAACATCTGTATCTGGTTTAATTAAAGAGATAGAGTTAAGAAAGCAACCTGTAATAATAAGAGTAAACAAATTCAACGAAGAAGAAGCAAAAAAGTTTTCTCAGCAGATGGCTCAAGCACACAACACAGGTCAAAATGTAATACCTGTTGTTATTGATTCTTACGGAGGTCAGGTTTATTCTTTAATGTCAATGATTGCTGCCATCAAAGATGCTGAGATACCTGTAGCTACAATTGTTGAAGGCAAGGCAATGTCATGCGGCGCAGTTTTGCTAACATTTGGTGAAGAGGGAATGCGATTTGCTGACCCTAATGCGACTGTCATGATCCATGATGTCTCCAGCGGAATGTATGGAAAGATTGAAGAGCTCAAAGCAGATGTTAAAGAAGCAGAGCGCTTGGATGAAAAGATCTTTACAATGATGGCTCGTAATTGTGGAAAGAAAGACGACTATTTTAAGAAAAAAGTCTTTAACAAGAAGCATGCTGATTGGTTTATGGATGCACAAGAAGCCAAAAAGCACGGCATTGTTAACCACTTGAGGCTGCCGTCTATGAGAATAAATGTTGATGTAAGCATCGATGTAGAGTAATTGTTAATGAAAGATTTTCATTATGACGGTCAGCATTTACTAATAGATGCTGTATGCAAAAAAACAGACACACTAAATGATTCCAACCTTATAGTTGACTGCCTAGAAGAGATCGTAAATAGCATAGGGATGACAATGATTTTGCCACCCGTGACTGTAAAGTTTCCACATACTTTTTCTGAAATTGATAAAATATACGAAGACCTTAAGAAAGAAGGTTTGGGTGGCAGCCAGACTGCTAAAAGAATCTGCGAAGACCTTAGCAATAGAAAAAACCAGACTTATGGATACTCTTCTTTTGTTGTGATTGCCGAGTCACACATATCTATACATACTTTCCCTGAAGCAAACTTTTTCTCATTTGATTGTTACTCTTGTAATAAGTTTGATCATCACAAAGTAGTGATGTGCTTAGAAAAATATTTTGACATAGATAAGTCTAGTATTAATGTGGTAGAAAGAAAATTACCATAGAATGAAGTTGCAGCTAACATCCTATTTATAGAAAAGGAGGCTGCATGAGAACATTTGATCTATCAGAAAAAGGCCACAAACATACTTTTCCTGTAAAGCACAATATTCACGCTGAACACACAGGCATTCAACAGCTAGAAATAGTTGATTTGCACGGTCTAGGAAAAACTTTGGTCCTAGACAATATTATTCAACTGTCAGAGCTCGATGATGCAAAATACCATGAAATGATGGTGCACCCTGCTGTTGCATCACTTTGTATTGCAAAGAAGTCTCTAGTTGTCGGCGGCGGCGATGGCTGTCTAGTAAGAGAGCTGCTTAAGCACAGTGACATGGAAGTTTCTCTGGTTGAAATTGATGCAAAAGTCATAGAGGCCAGTTGTCGTTATTTGAGCTCGATGAATAATCATGCTTTTGATAGCGAGAGGTGCAAAATCTATCTTGAAGATGTGTGTACGTGGATAAAGCAGTGTGATGATAAATACGATGCAGTTTTTCTAGACATAACAGATCCACAGCACGACACTCCATCCGCTGGAATAATTACAGATGAAATTTTAGGTGAAATAAGAAAAAGAATGAGACCATCAGGTATCTTGATTGTTCAGGCTGACAATCCTGATATATGCCCAGAGCAAGGTGACGCATGGAGAATCACGCTTTCTAGACATTTTCAAAACATTCAGACATTTGGTGTTCCTTGTCTTAGTTACGGAAGTGCAATAAGCTTTGTTGCTGCTTCTAATGGGCTAGGGGTTACAAAATTTGCATCTTTTCCTGACGATCTAGAGCTTAGATGGCTAAATCAGGATCGTCTCAAAGCAGGATTCAGTCTGTATGGAAGAGGAAATGATCATGTTCAAAACACCTCGCAATAATTTTCTAAATGAAAACATACACCCACTAGAAGTGTGGGTCAAGAGCGAATTTATAACAGATGACAAGATCCAAGGTAAGCTATATCCTGGGGTTGCATTTGCGATAGCATCTATAGATGGAAGAGTCCTGAGTTTTCATGTTGAATTAGAGTCAGGTGCGGTATATGGAAGAGTACCTATTCATGGTCTTTTGTGGAAGTCACCTGTTGGAGAGCAATATGTCATGAAAGATTTACAAGTTTATGACTGCATGTCTTACTATGTTTCTGCAATAACATATGATTTTCTAGCTGAGCGCAGATGCAATGTATGGATTCCTTCTTGCAAAAAATATGTCGCAGGCAAGTATCATACCACAATTGATTGGGCATTTTCGTCTTCTGCTGAAACACCTACAATTTATAAAAGTGCAGCAATAATTTTATTAGACAATGGGCAGGTTGCCGGACAACCTAACAATAGGATTGTGTGGAAAGACCCACTCCCAGAAGATTATGAACCGCCGGCAGAGTTAAAAGTTACAACAAAAAACTACAAAATAGAAGTTGGCGGCATGCCATGGGAGCTAACAGGCCTTAAATGAAGCTCTTTTTTGATCACATAGCCGGCAAAACTGAATCGTGTGAAATTATCTACTCTCCCGCGTGTGCAATATTTGAAACATATGAGTATGAAGCTGCACTAGAGAATGGCTGGTCCATCACAACTAATTGGTACCATAATGAGAATGAGTGGTTTTTAGAGTGTCTTGCAAGAAAAGAAATGGTGTGGTATCAAAGTAGAACATCTAGATTAAAAGTGGATGAATTCAAGCTTAAATCAAGACACCGAAAAAGGCTAAAAAAGTTTCCAAGTTTGAGTGTTGACGTATTTAAGTCGTATGATATCGATGTTTTAATGCAAATATACCAAAAGTATCTAAAGCACAGAGGCTATGTTGACATGTATGGCGATATGCACCCATTTAAAAAGCCGTATTACGGGGATGAAAGGTACATTATTGTATTTTACGAGGATAAAGAGCCTATTGCATTCTCTATACAAGACGTTGTCGGAAGATCCGCAGTAGCACTTCAATTTTGCTGGGACTATGTAAACCCGACACTAGGAATTGGTACAATAAACAAATATGTTCAGCTAGAGTTAATGAAAGAGCTAGGAGTAGAATTCATGTACCTAGGTACGTCATATGAGAGCAATTCAGTTAAAAAAGCAGACTACCCGGGATTTCAGTGGTGGAACGGAAGAATGTGGTCTAACGATCGAGATGAATATGTACGGCTGTGCCACGAAGAGACAAAAGCTAAAACTTTAATTGATGTTTCTGACTTACAATTTCAATATTTTGCACCCAGGAAAAATACTTAGAGATGATGATTACCGAGTGCACAGCAGGCATTGCCCAAATAGGCGACAGAAGACTTATCGTTAAAAATAGAGATAAGAGCTATAAGCCTGAATTAGAAATACACAGAGAGCTTACTGATGACGGTGTAGAACTGCTATACTATGCAGACGAGAGATCAAGACATGCTGAGGGGATGAACTCAAAAGGGCTTGCAATAATCTATACCACGACTCAGTATGATCCGGACTTTTTGTCCTACGGATCAAATAATCAAAAAATAATAAAGAAGGCACTTAAATCTAACACCACAATGGAAGCTCTAAAAACGTTAGCATCATACGATGAAGGCGGAGTCGTAGGGATCACACTAGTTTCTGCTCCTGAAGGAATCTTTAAAATAGAAAACCGAGGAGCAGATCAAGATGCAAAAATTCAAAGACTCCCAAAAGACAAGTGGCATGTTGTTTCAAATCACAATACAATGCTAGATGGCGGTCTAACGCCGGAGCACGGTGAAGACTATGTGTCATCAATAGTTAGAAGAGCACAAGGAGAAGCAGCACTGCATGGTGTGGAAGATCTTACAGACGCATTAACTGCACTAAGATATCAATACTTTTCTCCACATAGTCATTTGAATGTAAGGCGAGATGCTGATTGGGAAATAACAAACTGCCAAATCGGCTTGGACTGTGATAATCTAGAGTTTCATATTTTGCCTTATGAAGATAAAGTTGAAAGCCTTCGTCTTTTTGATGATCTCCCTGATGACTATGAACCTAAGATTAACTTACTAGTGAGGCAGCCTACTGAACCTGAAAAGCCTCCTTTTTTAATGTTTGTAAGAGAGGCACTAATGAAACTGGACGAGCATAGAGTTAGAAAGATTATTAGAGAAGAATTGCGCAAGAATCTAAAGGAGTTTAATCTAGTAGACTATCTAAATCCAGATGAAGACGGCTCAGAAAGTGATTCAAAAAACCTACCTAGAACTAGCCAAAGAGAAGTTGATGATTCGTCTGACTATGACCTTGCAAGAAAAGCACAGCAGGCTTTAATCAATAAGGCAACTTCTTATGTAGACCTTCGCAAAAAAGTAAAAAATGATCCTGTGTTTTATACAGCAGGTGCCTCTGATGAGCAAGCTGAAGAAGAAAGAAAAATTCTGGATAGCTTGCTTGACAAGTTATACGATCAATATGCAGATCTTGAAGAACTTTTGTATCAAATCAAGTATAATAAGAAAATGCCTAGGTCAGAAACTTAATGAGTAAAAGAATCGAGCTATTCGAGGACGGAATAGGCTCAGTTGAGTATATTCAGCATATGGGAACAGACCTTACAGTTGCAAACGCTGCCAGGGTATCTTTTGGAAAACACAAGAATAATCTAGATGAAAAAGACAAAAAGCTTATTAAGTACCTTGTCGACCATCGACACACATCGACATTTGAGCACAACGTTGTTACTTTTCGGTTTGTGGTACCTCTGTTCATTCGCTCTCAACACCATCGTCATCGTACTTGGTCTTACAATGAAATAAGTCGAAGATACACAGATGTAGATATTCAGTTTTATGAGCCGTCTCTACTAAGAACACAGCATGAGTCAAATAGACAAGCGTCAAATGAAAAAGACTTAATTGATCCTCTGGTAGCATACCCACGAGGTCAATATGCTACAATGAACGCATCAGATGCCATAAAAGAACACGGAAGAATTAGCATGAGACTCTTTGAGAGATTGCTAGAAGCAGGTGTCTGTCGAGAACAAGCGAGAAGTGTGCTGCCTCAAAACATGTACACACAATATTATGGGACTGTCAACTTAAATAATCTAATGAAGTTTGTAAGTCTAAGGACACACGAAGGCGCGCAATGGGAAATTCAGCAAGTTGCGAAAGCCTGCCTAGACATAGCAGAAGATCTTTGGCCGGAGGCAGTTCTCTCTTTTAGAGGGAATAATGACTAAAATAAAAGTTAGAGGCTATATGAAGCCTGCCAGTAGTTTTTATACACTGACTGAGTGGGAGATTGCAGTAGCACAGCTTCTTGAACTACAAAAGGAAGGAATCGACACACGAGGTGGTCTCTCTCTAGATCAGCGTCTAATAGACATATTGGACAAGTACTTTAGTTATCAATTAAATGACGAAGTTGATCGATGGGATTTGCTAACTCAAAAAAATATACTAGATTTTATTGAAGATTTTGTCAATCATAGATTCTGGGGATTTGAAAAAGAGTTTGGTCATTACTTCCCTGACATTCATAAGCTAAAGTTCGCGTATTTCTATTCACGAGGAGACATGGAGCCCTACGTCATGCTTGATGATGAATACACAGTTCAGTTCTATGGATCACTTTACAACCCCAAGGTTCTAAATCACTACACGACAGAGGCAGGCGTCGAGCGCCTTTATACTGCAATTCAAAATGGGTCTGAGTTTGATATTTCTACGTTTACTGTAATGGAAAGGCCCTTTTTTAGAAAAGAATCAAATGTTCTTGTGACACTAGTAGGCAATGTAAGAGCAGGATTTAGAAGTGACATTAAATCTATGGCACTCGATTCCGGAAGAAGAGCATGCAACATGTATAGACTGGAATATCCGGGTAGAAACACTAACAACATATGCTATGACTTAAGTGAATGTGATCATCCGACAAAGACTTCTCTGTGGAATGAGTTTATAGCCACGCCTGTAGAGATAGTCAAAGTAGAAAAGCGATAAACAGATTCGTGTATACGACTTAGTGTTGTTTTTTACTATTGTGCATCTCGCCTCAATCATGTGAGGCTTCTTATACAAATCTTATGAATCGTTTCAAGCAGATCTTGTTTGCTTGCCTAGTTTTTTTATGTATAGGCTCATGTTCTGAGCTATACATGGAAGATCCTACAGCATGCTCTTACGTAACAATAGTAAACGAAGAGTTGCCCATAGTTTCAGTGGATGTCGATACAGATGAGACGTTTAGTGACACGTATGAATATAATTGTATTCGTACAGAGTACTACTTTTGCCCGGGAATATCTGGTCCGCTAATGCGTGTAGAAATTGTTAAAGACATCTGCAAAACACCTCCAGTTGTTATAAGCATAAGTGAGTGCAAAGAGTTTTTAGAGTGTAATCCAGCAATTCCGATAGTTGAAGAAGAACCATGCACAACAACTTCAGGCTACTCAGGAACAAAGTCTATCTATTGTGATAAAGGGTTTTTGAAGCCAGGCCCCTGTGTAGGGGCCTGTCCGGAAAATGATTGTGATACTTCAGAAGAAAAGAATTCTTCTTCGAGCGATGATGCCCAAGATGAAAATGACAATGGCAGTATAGAAGATATCAATAATCCTATCGACAATTGTGAAGATCAAGAAGTTGATGTTCTCTTTTTAGTAGACATGTCTGCTTCAATGAAAAATGAAATAGGGGAAGTCATAAACGGGATCAATACATTTACTTTGCAGTATGCGGAGTCTAATACAAAGTGGGGAATGATAGTAGGACCTTTGAATGCAGGTGAAACACCAGGCAATCAAAACTACTTAGCAATAATAAGCAATCTTCAGGACATAAAAGATTTCAGCTCAGATATTCAAATAGTTGCAGGCTTCGATCTGAACAGTCAATATGAAATGCTTTATGACGGACTCTACCTAGCGATCAGAAATATTTCAACATTTCTACCCTACAAAGATGATACGCTCCTGTGGCCTACGTGGATAGGTGATGTATTTGCTGAGTCTGTTCCGCCACTAGAAGATTTTAAAATTAATTGGCGTACACACAGCAAAAAAGTAATAATCATTTTTACCAATGAGATTGGTCAGAGTTTTCTATTTCCTAAGTCAAAAATAGGCAAGAGCTATAATACAAAAGACACCATTACTAAAAAAAAGCTAGAGACAATGATCTTGTCAATACCGAATCTTAAGGTTTACACGTTTACAGATGAAGACAGCAAGAGCGGCCTGTACGGCTGGGATCTATTTTCTGAAATTACTGAAGGCAAGTGGTATATGCTTTATGACGGAAATCTTTTTAGCAATCTTAGTAGTATCATAGAAGAGTCTGCGTGTCTTTAAAGATTTGTACTTTATAATCACTTGTAATAAAATTCCAGCATGGTTTGGAAACTTTCAAAGTCACCAATTGGAATGCTGCAAGAAGATATGTGGCCAGATGTTTGGAAAATTCTAGTTGTCTGCATACTGCATAATCAGACAACACGCAGACAGGTCGACAAGGTGTATAAAACCCTTTTTAAAAAGTATCCACAGCCTAAAAATATGGCATTAGCTGATCCTGTCGAGCTAGCAGAAATTCTCAAACCCTTAGGGCTTTATAATAGAAGGAGCAAATCGCTTGTTAGATTTTCAAAAGAATTTCTAAACAACGAGTGGAATCTTCCGTCAGATCTATATGCATGTGGAAAGTATGCTGACGATTGCTACAAAGTCTTTTGTAAATTTGACTGGAATAATGTAACGCCAGATGACAATGCATTGAATGACTACGTCGAATGGGCTAGGAGTGAATATGCCTGAAGGGCCTGAAGTAAAAAAGATGGGATTTGACATGTCAAAAAAGATCTCAGGCAAAACAATTAAGAGCGTTACAGTTTTGTCAGGAAGATACACCAAAAAGCCAATTTCAGGGTTTGAAGACATATCTAGATCTTTGCCTACAAAAGTTGTAGGCGTAGGCGTGCACGGAAAATTTCTATATGTGATTACAGATTCTAGTGTAAATCTTTGGTCAACACTAGGCATGACCGGCCAGTGGAGTAGTGGGGAGACAAAGCACAGTAGAGTAAAAATACAGTTTACGGATGCTGAGCCTCTTTACTTTAATGATCAAAGAAATTTTGGAACACTTAAATTTGTATACGGGCCAAGTATGCTCAAGTCAAAACTTACCAAAATGGGCCCGGATATGTTTTCTACAGACACAACTTCAGAAGTTTTTGTAGAGAGACTTCGCAAAAAAGAAAACTGGAATATTACAAAGGCATTAATGAATCAAGCAGTCCTGGCTGGAATCGGCAACTATATAAAATCAGAGGCATTATGGTTAGCAGGCATAAGCCCACTAAGAAGCGTTTCTGATATCGTCGATCATGACTTAGAACTTCTATTTCGTGCAGTTAAAGGAGTAATGCTAACTTCATATGAGCATGGCGGAGCAACTTTTTTAACACACAAAAACTTTTCAGGAGAATCAGGGGATTACTCAAGTAGGTTTCTGTGTTATAATCGTAAAATAGATGCAGAGGGTAACAAAGTGATTAAGACACCTACACCCGATGGGAGAACTACACACTGGTCTCCCGATAAACAAAAATAAGGAGAAAAAATGTCGCTAAAACTTTCTGATACCACAATCGCTCAAATTGTAAAGCTATTTCAACTAGGGATTCTTACAGGGACAGACATAACTGACCAAATTAGAACACTTCGCTTAGAGGTCGATGCTGATAACAATACTTTAGTGCCGACAGAAGAGTATACTAGTATTTTTGAAGAGAATATTGACAGGATGCAAAACCAAGCCGACGAGGAAGCAAATGTCTGATAAACTAGACCACCTCTTTAGTCTTAGGAAAGATTTTATGGCTCGTCTAGAAAGTGTTAAGCCGGGAAGCTACCCGGAGTGGCCGCTAGACGTGTCTCAAAAGAGCTCACAGCAGCTAATAAGAGACTTAGCTCTCAAGGGTGTTGAAGAGATGTTTGAAGCCTTGGGCCATCTTAAAAACTGGAAGCCTCACAGAGATACTGAGAATCCGGAGTTCGATAGGGACGAGTTTGTTGAAGAAGTAGTTGACGCCTTCAATTACTTCTTAAGCATGCTAGTCTTGGTTGGAGTAAGCGCAGAAGAGCTCTATGATTCATACTGTGCCAAAGATGAAAAGATTCATAATCGTCTAAAGAACGGATATTAGTCTTAAAGGCAAATATAGGCGCCGGAAAAATGAAAACCAAAACCAAGCATAGTAAAAATATGCCATATTACGTGATCCCATTTTCTATCTCGCGTATAAAAAATAACGCCAAGACTATAAGATAAGCCACCCGCTAGCAGACAAAAAAGCTCTGGCATATCCGTAAATTTACTGGGAAAAAAGAGCCCGGAAGAAGGCAAAACAGCTAGCCAACCCATTAAAAGGTAGGACGTAAGAGAAAATACTTCTGACACCTTTTTTTTAAGACAAAGGTTTGCAACAAAAAGAGACCCCATTATTATTAGGATGATACAACAAATAATAGAAGTAGTAGAAAGAGAGCTAAGAAGCGCTATTCCTACTGCGTTCCCTGTTATCATTGTGTAGATTGAACAGCGATCTAAAATACGATTTCTTTCTCTCTTTGGTTCTTGCTTTGAAGAATGATAAAGATAAGATGAGAAAAATGTCCAACTTGATGTAAAGCCCATAATAAAAATAGGGAAGGTTTTTGAAAAAGGAAGTCCGGTGTTGAACACAACAAGAAGTGTAACCAGCACTGAAATCACAGCTGATAGAAAATGAGTTGCTGAGTTAATGACGTCTTCTTCTGCGCTATACATTAGGGTCTCTTAAATAACTATAGACAAATACCAACTACAGTGTCTCAAGAGAACTTAATTTAAAACATATATGTTCATTTAAGACACGAGAACTACACTTAATACAAGTCTAGGGATTTGATATGAGTGACATAAAAAATATTTTAAAAACACAAAAACAATTTTCTAATCTTTTCTTTGACTCAGACGCGTTAAGCGAAAAGGAAAAGATTGAACGACACAAGATATTTGCACTAGCATTACACTCAGAAGTTTCTAGCCTTGCTGATGCTGTACATTATAAAGATCATAGGCCTGTCGCATCTGATACACAAGCTCAAAAAATACTGTATGAAACAGTTGATGTAATGAGATATTGCCTCGCAACTTTGAATCTATGGGATTTTTCAGATGAAGATTTTATGGATGCATATGATTCTAGAGAAGCATTCTTATGGGATAGAGAGACTAGAGGTATACAAAAATGGGACGGTAGCCCTGTGATCATCGTCGACGTCGACGATGTCTTGGCTAGATTTAGAACAGGTTTTTTTGGATGGGTCGAAAAAGAGTTCGGAGTATCTCTTGACATAGAAGATCCAAACTATTACGTCCAGGGCACAGTTGGCGACATGTCGATCGAAGAAGCCTACATGATCTTCATTAAAAATGGCGGAATTAGATCACTTCCTACTAATGACCTAATGCTGGAATCTATTACTAAGCTGCACGAAGCAGGTTTCTGGGTGCACATTCTGACAGCACGCCCTAAGGAAAACTTAAAGTGTCTATACGACACATATTTTTGGCTGTCACAGATAGACATGCCATATGATTCTGTCACACTAAATGCTGAAAAGTATAGATGGCTTTCTGATAAGCCTTTTTTCAAACAAGGCAAAGTGGTCTGTGCAATAGATGACTCACCAAAGCATGCAGCAGAATATGCTCAGCATGATATTCCTGTGTTCGTTCCTAAGAGGTCGTATAATGCCGAAGTATGGGACATGAAAAACATTCACACATTTGACTGGGAAAAGGACAGTATTGATGAAGCAGTCAAGAGACTTTTACCTTAGACTACTATCTAACATTGTTGAAGATAAACTCGAAAGAGAAAAAAGAGATCTTCCACGTCTAACAGAAGACACAACAGCAGGAATTCTGTCAGTATTTGATGACTATCTATTTTCTGTGTGGTTAAATTTAGGCGACACAGCATTTAACAAACTAGGATATCGAAAAGTAACTGATGATTTGCTTGAACAACTAAAGAAGCATGTCTAAAATAGTATTAATCATTCACAGGCACGGAGGAACTAATGCCGCAAAATAATGACTTGGACCCTATTGAACTCCCGATGGAGTTAAAGTTTGACAAGCCCCCAAGCACGTCCTTTATGAATAATTTAAAGGCACTAAAAGTAGAGCTTGTAGATGCACCCACAACTAATCAAGCAAGAGATGTAGCATGGCATTATGTAAAGGCTACTTGGGCTGATACGCCGCAGGAAATTGATCCAAGTGAAGCTGTTGATGCAATCAAAAGCAAAAACTTGCTCGATGTGCTTCAATTTAGAGCACTACCTACTCCAATGGAATGTCTAGGGTTTACATTTAGGCTTTCAGGACTTTCTTTCCAGGAGGTTACTCATATTATCCGTCACCGCGCAGGCTCTTTCGCTGCACAGTGCACCGGTGATCGCGACCTAAGAGACGATCCAGCTGTTGTTCCTGAGTCTGTTGAAAATTCTCCTGAGTTCCTGGAGCGATGGTGTAATTTAGTGAATGAATCAAAGAAGCTCTATGCAGACATGACTGATTCTAGAGTTGTTTCAATGATGGACGCGAGAATGATTTTGCCTAAGTGCATGACATCTTTTTATTACATGCGCCTTAATCTCAAGGACCTGATTGGATTTGTTAAGCAGCGGCAAGACGTTCAGATTCAGCCTGCAGCCGACAATATTCTTGCTGCTCGAATGGCCATTGAAGCATGCAAGGCAATTCCTGAATTGACGCAGGTGTTTAATTTTGATAAGCCTGACTTTCACTATATCAATACTTTTCGGGTAAAGGAAGGGGACAAGTGGATTAGTCGAGGAACCAATCTTTATCAGCCAGAACCTAAGAATGACACTTTTGAATACCACGAAGAAGACACAATCTATGCTTGTCGCCGAGAAGAGTTAAACGGTACACACGGTACAGGGGAAAAAGTTTTCACAACTATGTGGAGAGATCTAATGGACGAATTCGATACAATGAAAAACGACTACAACAAGGAATTTTAAGGAATAACAATGTCAGATACTCAAACAGAAAATTCGCAAAATCAAAACGAAGAAAAGCAGAAGGTTTACCTTGCTGCAGGCTGGTTCAATCCAACTCAAGCAGAAGAACTAGCACAACTAGAAAAGGTGTGTGATGATCGAGATTGGATAGATCTTGCAAGTCCTAGAAGGATCTTTGTATGCCCACCAGATGCACCAAAAGATGTGCAGGACCAGACCTTCGCTGGCAATCTTAGGGAGATTTCAGAGGCTGCCTTTCTCATTGTCAATACACGTGACAAAGATATCGGCACAATTTGGGAAGCAGGGTTTGCATTTGCACACCAAAAGCCTATTATCTACTATTGCGCAGGTTTGCCTGAAGGTGCCAAGTTTAACCTAATGCTAGCTCGAAGCGGCGTGAAGGTATGTACTAGTATTGAGCAGCTAGAAGATTATTTGGATCGATGCTGGGGAGAGAAACAGCTTCTCTTTGAACCATACGATCGTGAAATTGAATAATGAAAGTATTAATAACAGGTGAAGCCGGATTTATTGCACGCAATTTATCTTTAGCATTCTCTTCTCAGGGACATGAAGTCTTAAGCATTAAAGATTCAAATGTTTTAAGGCTTCAGTCTACTGGGGAAACCTGTGTACACAGAAACACTCCCAAGGTATGGGAGTGGCATCTCAAAAATCTAGACGTAGACCTTGTTGTTCATAATGCTGCTGTTGTAGGAACAGATGTTGTTGCACTCAATCCTAATGAGGCAACACTATCTAACGTTGTAGGGTCATATAACATAGCAATGGCGTGCAAGAATGCCAATATACCTGTATGCTATATGGGAACAACTGTAATTTATGACACAGCAAAATATCAGTCAGATCAGATCCTGGAAGACTCTGCTATAAAGCCTATGACTTTTTACGGAAGTCAAAAGCTCGCCGGAGAACATGTTATTACAAGTCATGCAAAAGACTGGCTGGTCATAAGACCTCTTTTTGCATATGGTGGTGTCGGAGATATGAACTCTCTGATTGCAAAATCAGTTTATGCACATCTAAACAACGAATCTGATTTAGACATGTTTTTAGATCCAGGTAAAATAAAAGACTACCTTCATGTACAAGATTTTTGTGAAGCTGTGGTTTTAGGGTGCTCTAGAGGCTTGTGGGGCAATGACTATAATATCTCAGCAGAAACTCCTCACGTGACACTAAAAATTGTCGAAATGATGAATGAAGTCTTGGGTGCCGATATCTCTACAATGATAAAATGGCACGCAGACACTGATTATCTAGGGAATCACATGTTGTCCTCAGCTAAATTTAGAAATGAGACAGGCTGGTCGCCTAAAATAACTCTAAAACAAGGGATCGACAAAGTGTACAAGTCTATACTAGAGAGTGATGACAGCTATGATCCTTTAGTCCACCTAAACAAGGCAAGACAAGAAGGAATCGATCTTACAGAGTTTTACAACTCCAACATTTAACATGCAAAATGTGTAAAAGCTGGGTCTGGGTGTTAAAATACACTCAGGCCTTTTTTGTATTCGGAGAATAAATTTGACTTCTAAACTAGACTTAATTCGCCCCCCAAGTAGATTTACTGGATTGCACGCGCATTCTTCATTTAGCACATTTGATGGTTTGGGCTATCCTAAGGAGCATATTGATTTTGTCTTGAGCGATGCTCAAGGTATGGATTCTTGGGCACTAACTGATCACGGAAACGGCTCAGGTTTGGCACACGCAAGAGCACATACAGTAAAAATGCAAAAGGCGGGCCGGAAATATCGTCAGCTTTATGGTGTGGAGTTTTATTTTGTACCTTCGCTAGAGGATTGGCGAAATCAGTATGAAACACATCGACAAGAAGTTAGAGATGCAAAAACTGCCAAAGAGCAAGAAAAGAAAGCTACACAAAAAATTGTAATTGACGCTGAAGACGAAGTGGAACAGGGTGGTCATGTCATCGAGGATGAAGAGGAAACAAAAAGGTCTAGTGCTAACAAGCCAGAATGGAAGAGATACTATCATCTTGTCGTAATTGCAAAAAATCAAGTAGGCCTAGGTAATCTTTTTACGTTGGTAAAGAAATCGTACAAGCATGGGTTCTATCGATTTCCACGAATTGACTTCAAGATGCTTAAAGAGCATGCTGACGGCCTAGTTGTTTCTACAGCATGTGTAGGAGGATTGGCATCGGGCTTAATTTACAAGCAGTTTAGCGGTCTTAGGTTTGACGAACTTCATCCGTCGCTAATGAACAACTTGGATGACTACAACCCAGTCATGTCCAGGCTTGAAAATATGACAGATCGGTTTGTTGACTGTGTAGGGGTTGATAATTTCTTCTTAGAAATGCAGTTTAATGATTTGCCAGCCCAGCATTTGACAAATCGATGCCTGCTCGATCTTTCTAATAAAACAGGGGTTCAACTCATTGCCACTGCTGACTCTCACTTTCCAAGCTCAGACAAATGGCAAGCTCGTGAGCTTTATAAGAAGCTAGGCTGGATGGGTGCTAAGCTCGATCAAAGCATGCTTCCCAAAGAAGAAGACCTTAAGTGCATGCTTTATCCAAAAAATGCGCACCAAATGTGGGATGAATTTAAGCAAAGCTATGCAGAGTATGATTTCTATCAAGGCAACGAAGAGATCGTGCGAGATGCCATTGAGCGAACTCATGATATTGCCTGGCAAAAGTGTGAAGACACGTGGATAGACACATCAGTTAAGCTTCCTAAGTTTGGCACCCCCGAAAAACCGGCATTTCAAATGTTGGCTGATCTTGTTAAGGCTGCGATGATCCGAGAAGGATTGGCTAGCAAGCCTGAATATGTTGAACGCATGAAAGAAGAGATGTCTGATATCAAGTACCTAGGGTACGAAGCTTACTTCTTGGCAATGTATAAAATATTTCACTTAGCAGAAAACAAGACGCTGTTTGGCCCGGGCCGCGGCTCAGGTGCTGGATCTTTAGTAAACTATCTCTTGGGTATAACACAGATTGACCCATTACCACACGGTCTTCTATGGTCTAGATTCCTAGGGCGCCATCGTACTTCATGGCCTGATATCGACACCGACGCAGGCGACAGAGACGCTCTAATTGATGCATCAAGAGAGCTCTTTGGTGATGATGCTGTTATTCCTGTTTCTAATTTCAATACCCTTAAACTTAAATCTCTTGTAAAAGACATCGCAAAGTTTTACGGAATCGACTTTGGCGAGGTAAACAAAATGACCGGTCCGCTTCAAGATGAAGTAATGCCACATGCTAAGGATGAAAATCAAGAAAAGTCTGTATTTGTTCTCAAACATGAAGATTGCATGAAGTACTCTAAGGGCTACAGAGAATTTATGGAAAAGTACCCTGAGGTCGGCAAGCATGTGGAGACGCTGTTTATGGAAAATAGGTCCATCGGCCGGCACGCCGGCGGTGTCATCATTGCGCCGCCAGAAGACTTAGAAACAACAATGCCTATTATTGGTGTCCGAGGTGAATTACAGACTCCGTGGACAGAAGGCATGAACTTTAGGAATCTAGAAGATAACGGCTTCCTAAAGTTCGACTTTCTCGGTTTGACGCTTCTAAAAGATGTGGAAAATTGTATCGCAAGAATTTTGAAAAAGCAAGGCAATCCTCACCCAACATTCTTGGACGTTAGAGATTTTTTCGACGAGCACCTAAACTGTCGCTATAACAAGCAGGACGATCCAAGAGTATGGGAGCATGTTTACCACAAAGGGCGCTTCACCGGTGTTTTTCAATTTACAGCCCCGGGTGCTAGAAAGTTTTGCCTTGCAGCAAAGCCGACCTCTATTGAAGAGTTGGCTGCATTAACTGCTATTTATAGGCCAGGACCACTTAAAGCGAATGTTCATAGGAAATATGTAAAAGCCAAAAGAAATGCATCAGAGATCAAATATGAGCATCCTGTAATTGAAAAAGTTCTCGGTCCGACGTTTAACTTTGTAGTCTTTCAGGAGCAGTTCATGACACTAGCTGTTGAGCTAGCTGGATTTACACCGGGCGAGTCTGATAAGCTTAGAAAAACTCTTGTTAAAAAGTCACTTGACACAATGGGGAAAAAGGGCGGAGAGCGAGAGGCAGCGAGAAAGAAGTTCATTAAAGGCGCCAAAGACTTGCACGGCATTGATGAGAGTGTCACGCAAGCTCTCTGGGAAACAATTGAGGCTTTCTCTGTATATGGCTTCAATAAGTCACACGCAGTGTCTTACGCCATTGACTCTTATTACGCAGCGTGGCTTCATACACACTATGAGCATGAATGGTTAGCAACAATTTTACAATCTGAAAACAACAGCCCAAAAGGACTTGCAAAGACTATTTCTGAGATTAAAAGCTACAAGTATGATTTTGTATCAGCTGATATCAACTATTCTGGAGAGCAGTGGGAGCATTCCCAAGACGCCGGCGGCTTTGTGCCCCCTTTGAGTTCTGTCAAAGGTGTAGGAAAAACAGCAATGCAGGAGATTATTCAAACCCGACCTTACAATAGCTTGCATGACTTGTTCTTTAATGAAGAAGGTGTATGGAAGCACTCAAAGGTTAATAAAACAGCCTTGTCTTCACTTTGTAAGATTGAAGCTTTTGGCTCACTCGAAGATCTTAAGACGGGCAAGATCGAAAACCACCGCCAACTTCTTGCAATGATGACGGAAAACAAAAACTATGATCTTTTACGTAAGGGTGAGTATGGTATTACAAAGACGCAGAAAAAGCGCGCCGAAAAAAATGGTGAAATGCTAGTACCGATAATCAAAAGGTTGAAAAATGAGTATGCAGGTTTACCTGACTGGAGTCGACAAGAAAAAATTGCAAACTATATCGAAATGACAGCAGGAGTCGATGCTGATTTAGTCTTTCCCTCTGAGCTAATGACAAAGGTCGAGAAAAAGAAAATAGACTCTATTCATACAATTGAACCAGGTGCCCGAAATGTTGGGTGGTTTTGCATATCAGAGATCATTAAAAAGAAAACAAAGAACGGAAAAGACTTTTATCGGCTTAAAGTGATTAACAATGATTATCAAACCACATGGCTCAGAGTCTGGGGTAGAATGGATGTTCTAGAGCCTTATACATTGTGGCTAGCAGATGTACACCATGATGCAAACTGGGGATTTTCAACAAGCACTTATAAAATGAAGCGTATTAGCGCATATGATTAGGATGATAAAATGATAGCATTTCCAACAAAACAGCTAATTTTAGAAGGTCCTGACCTGGTAGGAAAAACCACACTGTATGATGCTCTTCACAAGGCGACATGCTTTAAGTGGAATATTCAGGATAGATCTACATTGTCGATGCTTTGTTATGCAATTCTTTATGGAAGAGATGAAGAAGAACATCGCCGAAGACTGTCTGAAGAGCTTAATGATTTAAATAATAGAATGATCATTTTGATTCCTGATATCAAGATAATAGAGGAGCGCTATCATACAAGAGGTGATGAGTTTCAAGATCTTTCGTCGCTAAGAGAGTTACACAAAATATTCTCGACAGAAGCTAAAAAGATTCAAAAGCGCCCAACAGTAATGTGTATCAGAGAGAATGTGTCTGTAGAAACGATCGTCAATTATACTATGGAGTGGTCTTACGCAATTGAATCATGTTTGCCCACTCATGTAGGTGAGGTAATTCGTGATACGTTGCATGCTTCTTCTGAAGACGAACTAACGCTGAGGGCAAGCTTAATGATGCCCTCAGCACTTCCAGATAACAGCATACTGGATCATGAATATGAAGGCGAGTACTATAAAAAAATACTAAAGGAAACGCAGACTGTCATTGATAATGAACTCGCCGGCAATAATCCGTATAATATTCCTCAAACTCTAGGTAGCCGGAGATTTATTTACCACTCTGATACGTGTATTTCTAACTTACATTTTATGCCGAGAGGTGATGTACTTACTCTTCACGCTATATTAAGAAGTACTGACGTGGATAGAAATGGATCAATCGATTTAGAATTTTTAGAATTTTTAACGAAGCACGTGTATAAGTTGCTTGATCTAAAAGCAGACAAAATTATGATAAATGTAACACTTAACAGCGCTCATATAAGAAGAGACCTGGAGGAATAAATGACTAGAGAACCCGAGTTTATAGTTTATACAGGCCCAATGTTCGGTGCTAAGACAACTAGAATGCTATCTGTCTTAGAGCGGTGCTCATATCAAAATAGAAAAGTTATAGCCTTTAAGCCAAAAATGGATGACCGATACTCAGAGGGTGAAATATGCACACATGCAGGTCTTAAATTTCCTGCGATTAATGTCAACACCGGCACGGAAATCATAGAGTTGAGCAGAGATCATGATGTCATTGGCGTAGACGAAGCTTTCATGATTGATGGGTGTGCTGATGCGTTAATACATCTTTTTAGATGTGGAAAAACTATAGTTGTATCGTCAATTCAAATGTCTGCATCAGGAAATGTTTTTCAGGAAGTCGCTTCAATTCTACCATGGGCAACATCCATAGAAGTGTGCCCTGCAGTTTGTGTAAAGACAGGAAATAACGCATATTACACAGTTAGAAAAGTTGATAATCTATCTGAAATTGAGGTAGGTGGAGCAGATATTTATGAGCCGAGAGCGTGGTCTGCTACTCCGTTCATGAATAGTTTGGGTGATTTAATTTATGACTGAACCTAGCGCTATAGATCTCGTGATATATCATAAAAATTGTACTGACGGTTTCGGTGCTGCGTATTCTGCATGGAAGCTTTTAGGTAATAAGGCTGAGTATCATGCTGCTGCACATGGAGAGCCACCTCCGGACGTAACAGGGAGGACTGTCGCTATATTAGATTTTTCTTACAAAAATAATGTAACGAAAGAGATGATAAAGAAAGCCAAGGATCTAATTGTTATTGATCATCATAAGTCGGCAATGGTGGAGTTGCATGACATATCAAATACTCACTTTGACATGACCAAGTCTGGTGCAATGTTAGCTTGGGAGTTTTTCCACCCTGGAAAAGACCACCCTAAGTTTATCGGATATATTGAAGATAGAGATCTTTGGAAGTGGGAACTACCCTACTCAAAAGAATTTGCTGCTGCATTTGACATGGTGCCTTTTGAGTTTGAAGAGTTTGAAAAATTTGAAGACGACTCCGTCTTTGATGATGCTGTCAAAAGAGGTTCTTACATTCTTGCGTACTCAAAGACAGTTATTAAAAAAGTATGCGACAAAGCCAGTGCCAGATCTTACAAGGGAAAGGATGTTCTAGTTGTCAACTCTTCCCACTGGATGTCTGAAATAGGCTCTCGTCTATCTCCAGACTGTGATTTTGCAATGATTTGGTACTTCGATCATGAAAAGAAAGACATTAAAGTAAGTTTGAGGTCATTTCACGAAAATACAGATGTGTCGGAGATTGCCAAAGATTTCGGCGGAGGAGGACACAAAAAAGCAGCTGGGTTTAGCCTGCCAGGAGATACAAACATTGAAGATATATTCGAAAGTAAAAGAGAAAGTATCACAAATGACACAAAAGACGTACAAGAATCTAAGAGAGAAAGTACAGATGGCAGTTCGTCCTAGTTGGGACGAAGTATGGATCGAAACAGCAGGCATTATTTCGCAGAGATCCTACGATCCTCGATACCAAGTAGGCACGATTGTAGTTTCGGAAGATAACACACAAGTGCTAGCTGTAGGTTATAATGGAAACTATTCAGGTGGCCCTAATGAAGTAGAATCTGAGACACCCGGTGAGTCAGGAATGATTCACGCAGAGATTAACGCGCTTTTAAAGCTAGACTACAATAATCCGAAGAGAAAGAAGATGTACGTGACACTTTCTCCTTGCAGAATGTGTGCAAAGGCTATTGTTAACTCTGGTATTGATGAAGTTGTATATTTAGAAGAATATAGAGATACTAGCGGCCTAGACATTTTAAGAGACGCCGGAATTGAAGTTCGTCAGATCTGATTATTGTCCTTTAGGCTCGCACGATAATAAGTAGAATATAGGCAAGCGTGCAATCGATGAGGACTTTTATATGACCGACAAATTTATTCAAGAACATTCTGAGTTTTTTGAAAACATCTCTAGAAAACTAATGGCACATTTGAGCTATGCAGACCTAATTGATGAAAGCCTGTCTGAATCATCAATTAAGCCACTTGTAGTAGAAGCTTTAGAAAAGACTGAGCTTGAAAAGCTAGAGAAAATAGCCCAAGAGGCTAAAAAAGATATCGATGACACAATCGCTATAGCTACAGACATGGGCTTTACCAATACTGCACAGTATTTAGAAAAACTTAAAGGAGAGCTCCCCGGGACATTTTCTTTAGTAAAAATGGCTTTTAGTGGCGGCGATCCAAAAAAGTCAGCCGAAGAAATTGGAAAAGTGACTAGCATTACGTCAAAGCTAAACTTAGCTCGTGACTCATTTAATGATGCTGTTTTGCTTTTTGGCTCAGAGCTTGAAAAGCTTCCTTTTGCAAAAGAAACTACTTGGAAAAATTTTGAAAAAGACCACGCAGATGAGAATGGTCAATTGACAATTCCCGGCTTAGAAGATGTAAAAGCAGGAGAGTTTGTAACAAAAGTAAAAGAAGAGCCACTTATCGATGTGATAAAAATGGCGCAGGAGTACGAAGGCCTAGAGAAGTTTGAGTTTCCTGACGAGGATTTACTAAGAAAAGCTGCTGAGAACTCCTATAAGCCACCTCCCCCTCCGGATAAATTTTGGGGCAAATTAATGTCGTTTTTTGGCAAAGGCGATCTTGAGGCAGAGGATTTCGCAGACGATATTATGAACGCCTCTCTATCGAAATTAGTTGCAAAAGCAGCAGAGATAAAAGCTGCCCAAGCTGAAGCTGAAAAAGACAAAGAGCAAACAACTGCCGTGATGGATGATATTGGTGCAGATGTACAAGCTCTTGGGCAAGGTGATACTAGCGTCGTAGCTAGCACCGCTCCGGGCGGAGGAAAAGGAGACACCGCACAGCAGACTACAGTCAATGTGCCTGGGGCTGGAGCAGTCCCAATGACACCACAAGTAATTCAACAAGTTGCCCCTGGGTTTGATCAAAAACCTTCCGCCGCGGCCGACAAAAAGATGGTGCCAATTCCAGATCTTGAGAAAACGGTGACAACACCAGAGGATGTCCCTGAAGGTGAGTGGTTGGCAACTCTTATTAACGATGATCCTAAGTCTTCTGTCGTGTTCTTTGATCCTGCAGAAGCTGAAAAAGCTGCAAAAGAAGCAGAGAAAAACAAGGACACAGAAGGTAAACCAGAAGACTCAGCGCAAAAACCTGCGGATGACACCAAAAAAGAGGCGTGGGTTCATAGTAGAAACATGTCAGATTGGCTATTTGAGGCAACTAGCACGAAAAGAGTGAAGCAGCAATCTTGGGTTCATAAAACTTCACTTAAAAAAGCACTGTTTACTGAAGCAATCTTTTACAAAGATGTTGCTAAGGCACTTAAAGCCCAAGGCGTTGAAGATGCAGATCTTCCTGCAAAAGCTGCTGAATTGGCCAAGCGCTTAGAGAATCAATATGACGTACAGATTGCAGACCTTCCTGAAGTGGAGGTAGAAGAAGAAACAGTCGCTGCAGCAGAGCAAATTCAGCAGTCAGGTCTCACAGCACAGGACTTAAAGGATATTCTTGCACAACAAGGAGAAGCCAATAAGCAAAATATGGAAATGCTGAGAGATATTCTAGCTTCAAAAGATGAATCTGAGGTTCAAAGGGCACTGGCACGTGCAAAGGAAAAGGGTGTTAATATCACTAACGTTGTCACTGCCACCGCAGAAGCCACTGCCGACGCCGGCGCCGACACCGGCGGCGACGCCGCGCCTGCTGAAGAGGAAGCAGAACCGAGCAAGAAAAGAGATAGATCGGGCCCTCCTTCAAAAAAGATGAAAGAGAGGGGGAAGGCAGTAGGTCTTAAACCTAAAGAAGGTGAGACTGGGGAAAACTTTGGCAAAAGAGTTCGCCGCGAAGAAGAAAAACAAGGGATTCGCACCAAAAAGAAAGGCGGCAAGAAACCTGCAAAGAAACAGGCAGCCCCAAAGAAAAAGAGCGGCAGTTCAGCTTCTGCTAGTGCGTCTGCTTCTGCATCAGTCTCTTCTGAAGCACTGTGGCATAGAGGAAAACTTTTACATAGAAATCTGGTCCACAGAGCGGGCACACTCACAGAAGTTCTTTTAGGAAAAGAGTCAGAGGATACTATTGAAGATGTCACTAGTAACAATGATATTCATCGCTGGACCCGGTTAGCGGGCTTGGAGGAAGACTAATGCTAGGCGAAACAGATGTAAAGGACGAGCAAGGTAACGTGATCGTTCAGCAAGGGCTGAAAGTAAGACATAAAAAGTCACAGTTTGAATACACAGTCGAAGATGTAGTTGAGGATCCTAAGGGAGATCTTACTGTAATTTTAAGAATGCCAGAAGAGCCTAGATTTGAGCCACCTGTTCCAGGTGATGATGTACTGTCAGATGGCAAAGATAAAAATAGTATGCTTTATGAAGTTGATCCTGAAGGAAGCTCAATTTACTTTGAGCCTGAGTCTGATGAAGCTAATGCAATGAGTAAGCATCAAGAAGAGCTTTTGGCTGTGCCACAATCTGAGTTTGAAAAAGAATATGAGGTCAAATAATGAAAAATTCTAAAAAAAATCTTGTTGATGAATTAAAGGAAGCGATTAATGATTCCCTAGGCGATATCTTGGGTGAAGCTTATGTCGCTGAGCCTAAAAAGTTTGATCTTCGAACTGATTTTTTGAGTGAAAAAGCTAAGAAGCTACTCTATGCAGAGTTCGAATCATTTGTATCTTCTCTGAATAGAGTAAGTGCTGAATTGGATGGAGCCGACCGCGAAAATGCAAATAATAAATCAAGCGATTTTAGAAGTCTTAAGCTAGATGAGACACACAATATGAATGCTGCATGGCTTAGAGCTATGTTTTTTGAAAATATTGATGATCTAGATAGCAGAATAACCATGGACACCTTAGCGTTCCTTCGTCTAGAAAGAGACTTTGGGACGTTCGATGCATGGCAAAAAGATTTTATTGCATGCTGCATGTCTTCTAGAGACGGATACGCAATATGTGGATACTCGCTTTTTCTAAAAAGGTATATGAACTTTATTATTGACAACGAAGCAAAAAATGTGCCTATCGGTGTGCTCCCTGTCATCGTTATGGAAGTTGATTCTGGCGCTTACACAAGAGACTATCTCGGAGATAGAAAGGCTTATGTGATGGCAATGATGAAGGAGCTAAACTGGAAAAGAATCGAAAACAGATTTAAGAGGTCAGAAAAGGCAGCTAAGGTTGCAGTGGAGTAAACAATGTCTAGTAGAAAAAGAAGAAAGCTCGGAAAACTATTTTATGAGTCTAATTCTCTTGCAGGCCTTTTGTTTGAGCAAGAAGAAGACCTTTTCGCTGATGAGCCCGAAGAAGATACTGAAGGTGAGGAGGCTGAAGGCGGCGACGAAGGCGCAGACGAAGAAGGTGCTGAAGGCGCAGACGAAGAAGGTGCTGAAGGCGAAGAGGCTGAAGGTGAAGAAGCTGAAGAAGAAGATGAAAAGCTTGATGTCGATCTCGAGGATGAAGTTAAGCTTTCCAAGTCTATAGATCAAGATCTCGAAGCACTGCTTATAGACTTTGAGACTGACGCACGCAAAAGTAAGGAAATAGACGACACTGCACTTGATACTGTTGAAGAAAGTCTTCACTTGGGGATGCTCCTAGAGCAGGATGACTACGAGGCTGAGATTGATCTAGACAGATTCACGGCTGAAGTTGCTCGTCTTGTCAAAAACTATACTTCGTTGCTTGACATGGAAAAAATGCTTGTTTCAAAAGCAAGAGAGTTCGTCGCAACAAGATACGGTGAAAAAGCTGAACAAGACTTAGTAGACACACTCAGTGCAAAGCATGACGTTGATATCGTGGACAGTCCAGCTGAAGCTGAGGATTCTGCAAAAGATACAACACCGATCGCAGTTGGCGCCGGAACAGGCGCCGCCGGCGGGAGCGCTGCTTAATGGACGAGCTTACAAAGAGAATTATTGATTTTGAGGTCAGGAAATCTGTCCACATAAATCTAACACGCGCAACACACTCTGAGTTTAGAAAGTCTTTGTTTGATTATTCACTATCTATGCAGGAAGTCTTTGAAAGATTTGCATCACTAGTAGGGGAAAACGATCCCACAGCAATGTCTATAATAGAAACAATCTATAGTGACAAAAGACAGTCTGCACTTAAAGTATCTAAAAGAGAGGCAGAAAACCTTTATGATGCAATTTCTGAAATCGATCCTCTTTCCAAGTAAAGATCTAAAAATTATCGAGATGCAAAAAAAGATACTCCAGATGAGTGAAAAAATAGCTGTACTTGAAGCCTCACTGGCGAAATCAAACGAAGCCATAACTGACTTAAGCAGCTGTGTTGCTAGCATAACGCAGGCGACTCAAGGCTTATCGTATGAAATGACAACAATTACAACAATATTACAGCAAGCAACTGAAGCTGTCAAAAAAGAAAGCGATATTTTAGCTCTCAAAAAACTAAAAGATGATGATGATGGCTATTTGAACTAGGAGAAAACAGTGGCAAGAGTAAAGGCATTTTTCGACAAACATGTTGAGCGATTTATAAGTAGAAAATTTTTAGCGTGGGGAACAGCAACGTATCTTTGCTTGAACGGGGTTGTCAATAGTAGCGATTGGGTCGCGGTGACTTTAGCTTACATCGGAACTCAAGCATTGGTAGATGCTGCTGTTATGTGGAAACATGGGCCGCAAGACAGAGGGTAAAATGGCATTGACGTTTTGGGCAAAAGTCTGGCTGTGGATCAAAGGAAAGTGGGAGTGGGTGGTAGGCCTCGCCGCTGCCCTTATAGCTCTGCTTTCAGTACTTATAAGAAGTAGGCAGCAAAAGAAAGTTTTAGAAGCAGCAAATAAAGCACACGCAAAAGAGAAAGAAATAAACAAAAAAGCCAAAGATGAGCTAGTCGAAGGCCTGACAGAAATTGCAAAAGACAAAGACAAGAAAGTTAAAGATGCAATCGATCAAGCTGAAAAAGAAGAAGAAGACCTAAGAGAAGAAAAAGACGAGTTTATCGACGAGTCTGCCAGCTCTAGCGACTTAGGTAAAAAAATAGCTGATCACTTAGGAGCAGAATATGTTGATGCAAAAGATGAATAAGACAATAGCTGTACTATGTGTATTTCTACTGGCTTGGTCCCCGACTGCAGCAATTGCTGGAGATACACCTCCCACTGCAACCCCTAAAGTCGATGTGAGCAAAATTAATTTAGGCAAAGTAAGCCAAATTAGAAAAGGACAGCATGCACCTTTCTCAGGAATTCTTCTTTCTGAAGACGCTGCAGCTCGTCTTTTTGCTGATATAAAATTTAGTGAAAGAGAATGCCAAATAAGACTCACTAAAGAGTTAAAAATAAATACACTGCAGCTAACAAGTCAAATTGATGCTTTGAAATTACGCCTAGATATTGAGAACACCCGAACGACTTCACTGTTGCAAGTAAAAGACGAACGCATCAGATTTCTAGAAAAAAACTGGAGACCAACACCGTGGTACGAGTCAGGCGAATTTTGGTTCGCAATGGGCGTTGTTGGTGGAATATTAATCACAGTAGGCGCTGCTCATGCAATTGGGCAGGCAGCGAAATAGTTAGTATCGAGGTGAAAATATGCAGCGCAAAACATTAAACGAACAAAGCAGCTCAAAGGGAATTTATGATCAACTCCCTAGCACAGGCAAAGATACTGAAGAACCCACAGTAGGAAGTGATGTGCCGATCGATCCGAGCCAGCAAATGGCAACACAGCTTTCTACTGAAAGACCTCCCGTAGAAGACGAAGAGTTTGTGCCAAGTTCTTTAGAGGAACTTCAAAAGGCAGCATCTGCGATATCTGAGAAAGTACCATCAGGCGAAATTGAATGGTACTATAAGCAACTTCAAGGGCTTTTAGAAAAATCAATTGATAGAGATGGCATGCCAAAAGATGAAAAAGAAGAGGACAAAGAGTTGAAAAAAGAGTCTAAAAAGATAAGAAAGGTAATTCGAGCGGCTTTGCGAGGCATTCTCTCTGAGCAATCATCATATAAGGGGTCTGAAAGAGATAAAGAAGAGTTTGACACTTATAGAGGAACCGAAGTTGATTACTTTGGAGAAGAACCGGCACAACAAATCGTGCAGCCATCTTCTGACGCTGTAAGCTTAGAAGATCTTGCTGATGAGTTTGGATATTCAGGCGCCCCAGGAATGAGACAAGAGATCAATAGACTCACAGACAGAATGGAATATTTTGCCACCAAGGTGAAAAAAGAAGACTTGTCTGCCTTGACTGATTTTGCCGTCGGGGAGTACGTTGACGCAATGGAGAAATCTGATTTACTCGACTTGGAAGATATTGAAGACTTGAGAAGTGCGCCTAACATAGTAAAAGACATGGATTCTTTTAGATTCTTTTTTGTGAGCGCGTTTATTCTTCCTGCTTATAAGCAGGTTGCTAGAGAAGCTAACAAAAGAGTAAAGTCAGAAATAGACGATCTAGGCTTGCCAAAAGAAATACATCAAACCATTTTTAATCAAGTAACAGGTGCTACAAAGCAAGATCCAGCCTTGATAAGTAAAAAATTATCGCAATTAGCCAAATCAGGAAAAATAAAGTCTGATGAAATACCAGAAGTACAGGAAAAAATTAGAAGTGCTATTTCTGTGCTTAAATTAGCTAGTGATCCTAGCGACGACTTAGTACAAAAATCTTTGGATAAGTGGCAGTCTATGAATGCCTCAAAGAGAAAATCTTTATTAATGCAGTCCCTAGAGCAAACTGCAGACTTTCAAGAGGCGTGATGGATAAAGTGTCTCACATAATGCGTGACTATTTTAACGAAAAACCAATTAAGTCTTCCACGCCTAGGTTTTTGCTATCTGAGTCGCAAAATATGCCAATCAAGCCTGACATTATTAAGTGGAAGGTAGTAACGGATCCTGAGAGGTTTATGAGAAGGTTTGAGTTTTCTTCTCGTTCTCGGCTAATAGACTTCTTGGGTGAGGTCTTAGAGTTAGAAGACGAAATGAACCATCATGCAAAGATCACAATTAGTCACCTGCACATTGATATCGAAGTATATACACACTCAATCGATTGCATCACAGAGCTTGACATAGAATATACTTCATCTGTTGATCAAATATACGAAGACGTTTTACACTATGGATACAATGAATAACGATCCTATAGTCACAACAGAAGATGACGCCAATCGTGTCATAATGAGTGAAGGCTTAAGTCTAGACTTAGGCACACCTGAATTTGTTGAGCAAATTTTAATGATAGGCGAGACAAGATACATTTGCACACTTCGAACTGCAGAGTTCAAAGATAGTTTATGGACTTTTAACTTAGAAGTCCCCGGTATGTCTCTTGTAGATTTATTACATGAGCGAGAGACAATATTTTTATACGAAAAAGAAAAGTTTAGAGCTGATAAAAGTTTTCAATTTAGTAACTTAGACATGACCAGCCCTATGATAACCTTTTCGGCGAAGAGGATAGTTAGTAACGATGAGTGAAAAAAGTTTTCAATTTGATAAATTTGTACAAGATCTAGAAGAAAGAGAGCGCTTGCAAAACGAAAGAAGAGAGATGCTTGAAAGGCAGGAAGAAGAGTGGCAAGTAAGAGAGCTCAATAGACGGTATAGGGAACACCCGCACAATAGAATTATCAGAAATCAGGAGAAGAAGTGAACATTAATCTCAATAATCTTGAAAATCTGGTCGCTCGGGAAACACTGAAAGCAATAAGAGAAACTCTAGATTCACAGCTCTCTGATGATAATGACGAACGCCGTCGACAAGATAGACAGGCTTCAATTGTTAAGAAAAAAGGGCTACACGCCTCTGACGATAAAGAAGAGACAAACGAAGCAGAAGAAGAAGAGGCGGAGGCATCTGAAGAAGAGCCTGAGAAGCAACCTTCAGGTGTGCCTGATACTATTGATAAAGATAAAGCTGAAAAAGAACCTCGCGAAGATAGAACAGGCGGCAAGGGAACTAAAGACTCACCAAAGCTAGACACACCGACACAGCAGCAACTAGAAAAACCAACTGTAGGGGCAGTAATTGATAAATTGAACGCTTTACGAGGTGGTAGATCTCTGAAAGACCCTGAGGTTAAAAAATCTTTTTCGCAATATTTTGAAAGTTTGACGAAAGATGAAAGAGAGTCAATGTTGGTATTTTTGACAGGGCTGTCACAGATTCTTGCAGGAGTTGCAACAGGCACTGAGGCTTTAGACCCTGGTGATGTTGGTCTTCGAGTAAAAGATGATCCTGCTAGAGGTCAAAAAGCAAAAGAGAAAAAAGCTGCAAAAAAAGGCAAAGAAACGACAGAAAAATCTGGTAGGCCAGGTACAAAAGAGCAGCCTATTGTTGTAGGCGAAGCGCAGAAAAAATATAACATTAAGAAGCTTCTAGAGGCTTATCGGAGATACGAATGAAAAAGGCAATACTCAAGAGGCGTCTTAGAAGAGTAATTTCTGAAGTGATGCATTCAGAAAACCCAGTGGAGATGCATAGATGTGTTTCCGGGGAAATGGTTCCAATGGACAGTCCAGAATGCATCACAGATCTAGAGTTTAGAATAGAAGATGCTGCAGCAGATAGAGATGCTTGCAATACTAGGACTGATGCTAGAGTGCATTACAATGGTTTACTCAAAGTCTTAAGAAGAAAACTAAAGCAGTCAAAGAAACTACAACCTGAAAATGATCTTGAGGTAATAGATGTCTAAAAAGGTAAGAATGACTCGAAGGCAGTTAAGAAGTCTTCTGTTAAGTGAAATGCACAGTCCAAAACCCAAGTCTACATCTAGACTTGTAAACTTGCTGTTCGAACAAGAAGCTCCTGCGAGCATAGAAGATGCAAAAGAGCAAGAGGTTGAGAATAAGACAATTCTTGTGCTTTACGGCCCTCCAGCCGCTGGAAAAGGTGCCGCGAAAAAGATGGCCACTGACCTCGCCGGAAAAGAGACGAAGGAGGGCGAGAAGAATTTCAAGGATTTCCTAAAGTCAATGAAAAAGACTGATCCGGAAAAATATTCTCAGTTCTATCAAGAAGAAGACAAGGCGATGACTGATGCAACCACTAGCTCTCTTCCCCCAAAAGTGTTCGCTATGGTACACAAAGCCGCCGGCGGAGAGTGGGATGAAGCTTCCGGAGATGTGACAGGAGATCAGGGTGCGTTTGAAGCAGAAGCTGCTGAGCATTTTCACGTTAATGAAAATGGCACGCAAAGTAATCTCTCAGACCTTCTGAGTTGGAACACATATGTCAATCTTATGCGCGATGCCAAAGGGGACCCAGCACAAGCCGCTGACGCTTTTACTAATCATCCCGAGACTCAATCGTGGTTTGCACAGGCCAGAGGGTGGTCAAAAGAAGTTGACGGATTCGAATTAAATGATTTTACTGGTGTGTCCGATAATCCAAACATGACCTTAGGGTTTAGGTGGTACGCTTCAGAAAAATTCTTAGAAGATGTAGAGAAGGATCTTGAAGGATTCTTGAGTGGAGAAGCAACAGAAACGGCTGCGAACGTCTATCTTGCTGATCAGTCTGGTGAGAGTTCTGCAAATTTAAGTAGAATTGAAGCGATGGGCAAGCTAAAAGAAAAGTACCCGAATGTAAGCGTCGTGGGCGCGTACATCTACCAGCCAGCCGATCGAACAAAAATTGCAAATCTTCACAGAAAGGCATTTGATCAAGGTGGCCGCCGAGTGGCTCAAGCAGAAGTCGATAGAATTTACGACAATGCACCCGAAGTTGATGTAGATGGTAATAAGGTTAACGTAACAGATCCGGGGCCGGCTGTTGAAAAGATGCAGTCTTCAGGTTTTGATTCGATCTACGTTTTCGCGCCACCAGATGCTTTTAATCCAGATGAAGAGACGGCCTCCGACGGTCGCCACGTTGGTGCTGCTATTTGTCAACCATTTGGGGATGGAACGGGATACTTTTCAATTGAAGGCTGCGATGAATTTGTAGAGGGCGGAAGTCAGGCAGATGCTCAGCAATATGCCGGCATGGAAAAAAAGGCCGTTAAAAAGGCAAAATTAGGTGACAATGAGGGGTTTGAAGACGGTTTTATACCTGAAAAGATAAACTCTAAGGAGAAACAAAAACTCATAAATGCACTGAACGATATGGGCTTTGGAATTAGCGGCCAGAATCTTCTTTCATATCTTAAAGATTACGCACCTCCTGGCTCTGCACGATCTGGTGGATCAGAGTTTGGTGCCAACACGTATTCTAAAAAGCTGTTTGCTAAAGAGACAAACCCGACTGCTAAGTCTGATGATTTAGCTACTGCCAAAAAAGAGTCAATAAGAACTGAAAACTCAGAAGACGGACTTATTATGGAGCGTTGGCGAAAGTTGGCCGGATTACTCACAGATTAGTGTATGAGTAGGTGATTTTGTGTTATAATATGCACATACTTGCCTCAAAGGAGAACACACATGGGCGGAGTCGCCGGACATTTAGCACACCTTCAAGAAAACTTGGACTTTACTTTCGGCGACCTCAAATCCATTCTGGGTCGAGTATCTACTGGCGAGATGCCAGTTGTCGAGAAAGTTGACGGCCAAAACATCTTCTTCAAGTGGACAGTCGATCCGGATACTGGAGAGGTTCGAACAGCTCGAAACAAAGGCAACCTCGTAAAGGGCGGCATGTCCCCTGAGCAGTTTACTGCTAAGTGGGCCGGGCACCCCGCTGAAGGCGCTTTTATGAACGGGTTCGAGGCCATCCAAGGTGCGCTATCTCAGATCGGCCCGCAAGCCGCGAAACAGATCTTCACACCTCAAACTGAGGGTGGGCAGCGATACGTCAATGCTGAAATCATCTACACAGGCAATCCGAACGTCATTAATTACAACGGTGACTACATTGTTATGCACAATTTGCAGGAGTTCGACACCGCCGGCGAATTGGTAGATGTACAGCTGCAGGGTGGAGAGTTTAACCAGTTGTTGCAAGCTGTGGATGCCGCACAAACCGCAGACGACCAAGCGACATGGTCAGTCGTAGGACCACAAGTGATCCAATTGAAGGATATCAGTCACACAGACGTGAACGAAGTCTTTTCAGAGAAGATCAGTGCCCTAGGTGTGTCTGACGGAATGACCCTGGGTGATTATGTGGAAGAAAAGCTGCGCACAGGAGTTGTGGGCAACCTTCCCATTCCAGTACACAAGCAAGAAGCGCTAATCAAGCGCATTATTGGGTTTGGCCAGCGTCAAGATCCGAAATCTCTGCCTCCACTAAACGATATCAAGCGCGGCGTGGGAAAAGATGTGCAGAAGAGAATCAGTGCATTAGGCACCAAGGCCAATGCGTCCAAAGCGATCGCTGCTGTACTGAAACCGGTTGAGCTAGCCATTCATGATATGGCAGTAGAAGTGCTGAGAGGAGTCGCATCAGCGCTCACAGCAGGTCACGACGAAGAGTTGGACCGCCTCAAGGCGGAGTTGGAAGCTGCACAGCAGGCCATCATGTCAGCTCGAGATGCTGATGCAGACACACGTCGCGCCATGCTAGAACAGCAACTGGAAAAGCTAGGCGATCCATCTAATATCGCTTCTAGTCTGGAAGGCATTGTGTTTGAAGAGCCTCCCGGAAGCAAAGCACTGTACAAGCTTACCGGAGCCTTCGCGCCGCTAAATCAGATCATCGGTCGAGCAAAGCGCATTCCGACGGGTCAAAATGAGTCGCTACTGCGTAGTTATGTAAGGGCATTTTTAGTAGGATGAAGATGAACGAGCAAAAACTGCGCAAGCTGATTCGGGAAGCTTTGCTGTTAGAGCAAGATGAAACTGCAACACAGATTTCTGTAGACAAAGAAGAATCTGATCTAGGCAGCCCAGCGTCCATTGGAAAAATTAGCTGGGCAGAAGTCTTGCCAAACGCTCAGGGCGAAGATAGAGAAAAAATACAAGCTGTAATAGATGCAGGCCCTGATTCTACTAATGCCAACGGTGAATATGCTATTATTGCTGCTCTAAAGATTGTGGCCCCGGGGAATTGGTCACAGGTGGGGGGCGGAAAAGATCATGATATCTATCTAGATGGAACAGCAGCATCACTCAACGGTGTAGCACTTCAGCCAGGAAAATACGAAGCAAAGACTCAAGCCCCTGAAGGTGGTAAGATAGCTCGATTAGGCCAGGCAAAGGCTGTAGAAGTTGCTATGTCACCTCCCTTGGACGCACTTAAAAAAGTGGGTGAAGCTTATCGAAAGAGTATTGTCCGCAAATATAGTGATGAAAAGGGTGCTATTAATGAAAAGACATTAAAATTTATTGGAAATCCCCAAAAGAACATGTTGGGGAGAGCTCTGCGCACAATGATAGAATTTTTTGAAACACCATTCAGCGGCTCAGGTAAAAAGCGATACGAGAATATGATGGGTCTAGAATTGGCCGCGGGAACTGTTGAAAATATTAGAGGTCCTTTCTTGCCTGGTCTTGAGGAAATTGCTAACCTTTTGAAGACAGTCGTGATGATGTCTCCTGAAGAAGAGGCGCGCCAAGAAAGAGGGAGAGGCGACACTGTTGGAGGCGTACCGAATCTCGTAACAGTAACTTCAGATGAAGGCACACCCACAGATACTGATGATGATACCGAGTTTAAGTTCGATACGATTACTTGGGCAGCTGATGTTAGTCGAAGAATGTCAGCTCGGCAGGCAGGATCAGGTGTCCCTACTGAATCTGACAAAGCGGAACTTGACGAAGAAATTCAATTCGTCAATAACGTAGTTGATGCACTAAAAGATGTCTGGCAGGCAATAGATTCCGGAATGGGAGAACTCCAAAAACTAAGCACAGACGAATTTTGGGATGATTTAGCAAAAAACACGCAGGTTATCGGTGATGATTATGTCCGCGGGCTATGGACAGTTGATAAAGTCAAAAAGGAAAAGGGATTTACTTCTACTGGATTCAGCTTTTGGGTATTTCCTGACCTAACGACAGTGTCGATAACTCAAGGGGGAAGACTGGTGCTTAAACCTAAGAATACAGCGACAAATGAGAGCATAGAAAGAGATATTCGTTTGCTCATTCGTGAAGCACTTCTACTAGAAGAGCTCACCAAGACCGACAAAGCCGAGATCAAGAGAATCGCCAAAAAGCAGGCAAAAAGTGTGCTAGATTCAGAACTGGACAAAGCATTGGGCACCAGTTTCTTCGGCAACAAGGGCAAAGTAAACAAGTTCGTCGATGATGAGATAAATCGACGCTTCAAAGCCGGAGACAAAGACAAGGACTTCTCTGATGCCGTGGAAAAAGTGGCCAAGAGAGTGCTCCAGGCCCTTTATACGATGCATTACAAGAGGAACAACCTAATTAAAACTATGCCAGTTCCAAAGAGCTGATATAAAGAGAAAATTTTTAACCATGAAAATCACAAAACGACAACTTAGAAGAATCATCAAAGAAGAGAAAGCCAAAGTTCTGGCTGAACAGTATGATGACTACGAAGATACGCAAAGTGATCTATTATTCGACAATGATTTTCTTCTCGAAGAATTGCAATATTTGCTTGATGAAAGAGGTATTGAAGCAATGACACCCCCGGAGTTTTCATCTTTCGAAAAGGCAATGGCCGGCGCCATCGCGCGCATGCGCAGGGAAATGGTGGCTTAAAATGAAATTATCAAAATCACAATTAAGGCGAATTATTAGAGAACAGGTCGACGCGCCAGACGTCCAATTAGACGAAAGTCTTCTATACGACCACCTTCGCCAAGT
>MDSZ01123399.1_pt1 | contig 49199 bp, 46 predicted proteins | sample 811201 | NCBI WGS metagenome assembly MDSZ01 (sample SAMN05326647, study PRJNA326480) | marine metagenome | isolation source: seawater | place: Indian Ocean: North | collected 2010 | reverse complement strand
TATTAATATTTTTACCATTAAGATTTAATATCCTAAAAACAAAAAAATAATAGTAAAAATTTTTAAAATGAATAAATTCATAGTAATAGATTAATCTATAAATCAAGAAAATTGTAATGAATCAATTATTATATAATTTCAAAGAGAGAACTGATTTAAATGATAAATTATTAATATTATGCATATCTATTGTACCCTTATCTCTTGCGATAAGCATTTTTGTTGCTGATTTTTTAGTATCTATAGCAAGTATAATTTTAATTTTTTTTTTATTATCAAAAAAAAATTTAATTTTTTTTAAAAATTTAAAAAAGGAAATTATTTTTTTTTTTATTTTGTATTTTTTAATTCTTCTAAGTTTAATTTTTTCAAATTATAAAGAGGACTCATTTTTAGCGTCTTTTTTTTACTTTAGATATTTTCTATTATCATTAGCAATTTATTATCTCTTAAAAAAATATGATTTTTATCTTAAAATTTTATTTTATTCTGTTTTAATTGGTACAGGTATTGTGGTCTTTGATGCTTATATTCAACAATTCTTTGGATACAATACATTTGGTTATTCTAAAATAGGTACATTACAAAGAGACTCGCTCATTTATTTAACAGGTTTTTTTGATGAAGAAAAAAAACTTGGAAGCTATGTTGTTCGATTTTTACCTTTAGTATTAAGTTTATTAATTTTTTTTAAAACTAAAAGAAAAACTTTTATTGAATCTACAATTTTAATTTTGTCAGGTATTATAGTATTTTTTTCATCAGAGAGAACAGCATTGTTTCTCTTATTTATTATTTATTTTTTTTATTTTTTTATTAGCAATCATAAAATATTTTTTTTAACGACAGTTTTAGTTTCTTTCATCATTCTTTTTAACTATAGTTCTAATTCAAAATTAACAAAAAAATATATTGATTTTACTCTTCATCAAACAGGTTTAATAAACTTTTTTAAAAAAGATGTAGCTGAAGAATATAAAGCTTTTGAGAAGAATAGTTTGTTAAGATATTATTCAGAAGAACATGAAAATCTTTCTTACACTGGATTAATAATTTTCCAAAATAATTATTTTTTTGGTTCTGGGGTTAAAACTTTTTATAATGAGTGTGAAAATATAAAAAAAAAATTCATTAAAAAAAAAACTAAAAGAAATAATAAATTAGTTTGTTCAACTCACCCACATAATACTTATATTCAAATTTTATCAGAAATTGGAATTTTTGGATTTATTTTGATAGCATATTTTTTTATAAAAGTTTTAATAAATAACATAAAAATTATTTTAAAAAAAAATAAATCTAATCTTGATAACGTTTATTTTTTATTAAATTTAAACATAGTTGTTAATATAATGCCATTAATACCATCTGGAAGTTTTTTTAATAATTGGATGAGTTTAATAATATTTTTCCCATTAGGGTTTTGGCTATATATTAATGAAAAATATTACCAAAAATGATAATCAAATATCAAAAAGAAAACATATTAGTTAAATTGTTCATAATTTTTTCTTTTGGTATATGTTGGTTATCCATCTCAACTTCTATTGATGATCTGTTTATTTTAGAAAATTATAAAGAATTAAACATTAAATTAATTATTAATTTCTTTAGACAAACTTTAATATATTTTTGTTTTTTTTTTTGTTTTATTCTACTTTTCTTTTTCAATAGGAGTTTTTTTCAAAAAAAAAATTTGGCTTATATTATCTTTGGTATTTACTTTTTAGCTCAAATACCAGGTCTAATATATTCAGAAAATAAATTTGAAAATATCTATTTAGTATTTTCTGCATTAACTGCAATTTTAACAATGATTTTAATTGAGAGATTTTTCTCAAAAGATGAAAAAAAAATATTAATAATCATATCCTTTTTTATATTAATGGTTGTTTTTCTAATGACTTTAATTCCACAATTAAAACTGTTTCTAAGTGGTAAGCAAATTTTCTATGGTAGCCTAATGAGAGATTCCGAAATTTTTTTTGGAAAAGACTCGCCCAGATCCTCTGGTTCATCAAGAATATGTTTATTGCTGATAATTTTATTTTTTATCTTAGATCACATGTTATCAAATAAAATAAAATTTATTACAAAATTTTTTGTAGTTACCCTATTATCAATGATATTATTATATCAGAGTAGAACAATAATTTTTTTATCAATAGTAACTTTTTTTTTAATATTTATTTATGAAAATAATTTTTCATTTAAAAAAATTTTTAAATTTATCTGCTTATACTTTGTTATTCCTTTTTTAGTTTTCCTTTCATTAATATCAAATTATTATACAAATTATAAAAAGGTTAAGGTTTTTTCTTGGAAGGAACATAAAGAAAATCATTTAATAATTAAGAAGGAAAATTTTTCTCAAAATCAAATAGATGTAAATGATAATTCAGAATTACCTGAAAAAAAAACAATTAAAGATTATTTAATTTTAAGACAATCAAGCGACTTTAGTTCAGGAAGGTTTGATGATTGGAAGGAAATTTACATGAAATTTTCGATTGAAAATATCTTTTTTGGATATGGATCTCAAGGAGACAGATATCTGATAAATCAAAGTGCATCTAATGCATTGGTTTATGCTATATCATCCTCTGGAATATTTGGTTTAATTTTTTTTATTCTATTTTCAATAATAATCATCAAAAAAACCTCGGAATTTATTATAAATTTTAAAAAAATAGATTTCAATCAATATTATTTTTCCTTAATAATTTTAATAATCTTTTTAAGATCTATATTAGAAAGTTCTTACTCAGTTTATGGCATTGATTTTATGATCGTAATTACTTCAATTTGTTTTATAAATAATTTTAAAAGTGAAAATTAAAATATGAGTTTTTATTATTTTGTAATATCATTTTTTATTCTCTTAAATTTATTAATAGTAAAAAATTTTTCTAAAATAAAATTTTTTCATTTTAATATAGATAAGCCTGATAATGATAGAAAGTTACATCCTAGACCAACAGCTTTAGCTGGTGGTCAAATCATATATTTAAATATTTTGATTTATTGCTTATTTTTAATTTTTTTTGAAGAATTTTTAGAAAAAGAAATTTTCTTTCCAGATATACAGTCAATGAATTATTTTGTTCTTATTAGTTCATTAATTTTTTTAATAGGTTTTATAGATGATAAAATTAATTTAAAAGCTAATTATAAATTTATAATTATTTTTGCTATTATAATTTTATTTTTGTTTTTAGATAAAAATATTATAATTAATCAAATTAAATTCTCATTTATTGAAAAAGTTTTTTTTCTTAATCAATTTGATATTTTTTTTACAGTATTTTGTTTTCTTGTATATTTAAATGCATTTAATATGTTTGATGGAATAAATTTACAATCAAGTTTTTATTCTCTTTTTATTTTTTTTTGTATTATAATTTTTTTTACAAATTCTTTATTAATTAATATTTTAGTAATTTCACTAATTAGTTTTTCATATTTAAATTTTAAAAATAAAACATTTCTTGGTGATAGTGGTTCTCTTTTGTTAGCTTTTATAATCAGTTATTTTTTTATTAATTTATACAATCTAAATTATATTACTTATGCTGACAAAATATGTTTATTCATGCTAATACCTGGGTTAGATTTAATAAGACTTTTTACAGTAAGAATTTTTAATAAAAAAAATCCATTAAATTCTGATAGGAATCATTTGCATCATATTCTGATTACAAGATATTCTTTAGAAAAAACATTATTAATCATTCTTTTCTTGGTAAGCTTTCCAATAATTTTAGATTATTTTAGTATTGATATTATTCATACAATAATACTAACTTTTTTTACTTATTCTATATTAATTATTTATCAAAAAAAAAAATAAATTATTCAAAAGGATAAACTTTTTTTAAATAGTATTCACAATAATCTACCAATCCTTTTTTTAATGAAATTTTTGGTTTCCAACCCAATTTTTTGATTATTTTAGAATCTAACTGTCTTCTTTTTACTCCATCTGGATATTTCAGATTAAAAATAATTTTTCCATTATAATTTGTAATTTTTTTTATCATTTGAGCTATCGACTTTATTGAATAATGTTCACCTCCACCAATATTAATAAAATCATGTTTTATTTTTTTCTTTAAAACAAAATAAATGGCTGATGATAAATCTTTTACGTGTAAAAATTCTCTTTTTGCCATTCCTGAACCCCAAACTTCGACATAAGATCTATTTTCAATTTTTGCTAAAATAAATTTTTTTACCAGTGCTGGTAAAACATGACTTGATTTGAGATCAAAATTATCCCCTTCTCCATATAAATTTGCTGGCATCAAAGATATAAATTTTTGATTTTTTTTTTTTTTATAAAATTGCAAATATTTTAAGGATAAAATCTTAGCTAGAGCGTATCCCTCATTTGTTTCCTCTAAATAAGAAGAAAGTAGAAATTTTTCTTTGATTGGTTGGGCAGTCTTTTTAGGATAAATACACGCAGAACCTAAATTAATAAGTTTATTAACTTTATATTTGATTGAACAATTTATAATATTTAAACCTATCATCGAATTAATATACAGATAATCTGTCTGGTAATTTTTATTATCTAAGATACCACCAACCTTACCTGCTGCATTTATAACTATATTTGGTTTATTTTTTTTGAACCATTTATCAACTTCTAATTGATTGGTAAAATCTAAATCCTTTCTTTTACAATTGATTATTTTAAAGTTTTTATTTTTTAAAAATTCATGTACTGATTTCCCAACCATACCTTCTTGACCAGCAATTAAAACTTTCTGTTTCAAAATTTTTACTTAGTTTTTGATTTTCTTATGTTCTCTAGATCATTATCCATCATTTCCTTAATTAAGTGACGAATATCAATTTTTGGTTTCCATTTGAGTAATTTTTTTGCTTTACTAGCATTACCTATCAGATTATTAACCTCATTTGGTCTAAAATATTTCTTACTAATCTTAACTACAATCATATTTTTTTTCAAAAATGGATATTGATTTTTATCAAAATCAATAATTTTAGCAGTTTCATTTAAGTTTTTTCCAAACCATTTAATTTTTATTCGAAGATATTTAAAACATTGATCAACAAAAAATTTAACAGAATATTGTTTTTCTGTAGCAATCACAAAGTCATCAGGATTTTTGTGTTGTAAAACTTTCCAACACATTTCCACATAATCTTTGGCATGACCCCAGTCTCTTAAAGAATATATGTTTCCTAAATATAAACATCTTTCTAAACCAAAAATAATTCTACTTAAACCTAATGTGATTTTTCTTGTAACAAAAGTTTCACCTCTTCTTGGAGACTCGTGATTGAACAGTATTCCATTTGAGGCAAACATATTATATGATTCCCTAAAATTTTTTGTAATCCAATATGCAAATAGTTTCGATGTAGCATAAGGGCTTTTTGGATAAAATTTTGTTTTTTCTGATTGTTTTTTTTCTTGGATCTCTCCATATAATTCAGAAGTTGATGCTTGATAAAATTTTGTTTTTGAAACAAGGCCACAATCATATATTGCTTGTAGAATATTGAGTGTTCCTATTGAATTTACTTGTGAAGTATAATTAGGTAGCTTAAAACTTACTCCAACATGACTTTGTGCTGCAAAATTATAAATTTCGTCAGGTTTGATTTCTTTTATTACCCTAGTTAAAGAATTCGGATCAAGCAAATCACCATAGTGTAAAAAGAATTTATTTTTATATCTTTTATTTTCATAAATGTGGTCAATTCTTGAAGTATTAAATGATGATGATTTTCTTTTAATACCATGGACTATATATTTTTTTTTTAGTAAAAACTCTGCTAAGTAAGATCCATCTTGACCAGTTATGCCTGTGATTAAAGCTTTTTTTAATTTCATAAAAGTTTCAATATCACTATTATATCAAAAGTTTTATTATGCAATAATTATATAAAATGAAAATTTCGGTAGTAACAGTAACATTAAATAGTGAAAAGACTTTAAGAGATACTCTCAACTCTGTATTTTCCCAAACTTATAAAAATATTGAACATATCATAGTTGATGGTGGATCAAAGGATAATACATTATCAATTTTAAAAAGATATCCAAACAAAAAAAAGAAAATTTTTATAAAAAAAAATTTTGGTATTTATGAGTCCATTAACTATGCAATTGAAAAATCATCTGGAAGATATATTTGTATTTTAAATTCAGATGATATATTTCAATCAAACACAATTATTGAAAAGTTATTTTTAGAAATATCTAAAAATAAAAAAATTGATATCTTATTAGGCAACGTAGCATATTTTGACAATTCAGATTATTATAACATAACAAGATTTTATACATCCACATCTTTTAAAATTTGGAAAATGAAATTTGGTTTAATGCCACCTCATCCAGCATCATTAATTAAAAAAGATATTTACATTAAACATGGTTCTTATAATAAAAACTTTAGAATTGCTGCAGATTTTGAGTTATTCTTGAGATTTTTTGTAATAAAAAAAATTAAATTTAAGATAATGAATACTACTATTGTAAGAATGAGATCTGGTGGTATTTCTGGAAAAAATCTTAAAAGCTATTGGATTTCTACAACCGAAATTCTAAAATCTTTTCAAATAAATGGCTTAAAAACAAATATATTTTTTATTATTATGAGAATTCCAGCTAAAATTGCTCAACTATTTATTTATAATAAAGATTTAATTAATAGATCTTTTAAATTATTTAAATTTAAGTTTGAAGATAATTATTACCAAGAAAATAGTTTTAAAATTATCGATAAAGTCCAAAAAATTCCTTTTAAGCAAAATTTTATTTTATCAGGTATGAATTTAGCTTTTTTAGGTTATTTTGCAAATAAAGAAGTTTTCACAAAAAATATTTTATTCCATTGGCCTGATGGTATTTGGTTAAAAAAACATATTGAAATAAAAAAAATACCGGGAAGAGATTTGATAAAAAATTTAAAAATTCCAAAGTATATAAAAACAATAACAGTTCTTGGAAATTTGACAAATAAATCAAAAATATTTTTACAAAAAAAATTTAAATTAAAGATATTTAATCAAAAATTACCATTTGGAAATATAAATAAAATTTTAAAAACTAAAATAAAATTGAAAAATGATTCTCTTACATTAATTACTTTACCCACACCAAAACAAGAACAGCTTGCTTATTATCTTTCTAAGAAAAATCTAAAATATAGAATTATTTGTATTGGAGCATCAATTGCCATAGCTTCTGGAGAAGAGAAACAAGTTCCAAATATTCTAAAAAATTATGAATTTATGTGGAGACTTAGAAATGATTTTTTTAGAAGATCAAAAAGAATTATTGAAACTTTTTTTTATTATTTAGTTGGAAAATACTTTACTAAAGCTTTTCATAAAACGAGATTTATAAAAATTGACTAAAAAAAGATTATTTGTTTGGGTATGTGATTATTCAGAAACTTCTGGAGAGGGAAAACTTGCCAGATTATATTTAAAAGAACTTAATAAGAAAAAAAAATTTATCATTAAATTAAATCAAAAAAAGATATTGTCACATAAATATATATCGACTATTTGTGGCATCATTTTTTGTTGGAAAAAATATTTAAAAAATGAAACTGTTTGCTATCTAAATTACCTACCTCTTTGGAATTTTTTGATTTTTATATTTTTACCACCTAAAACAATCTTAGGTCCGATTACAGGTGGTGCCTTTTATTTAAAATCTAACACTCATATTTTTATTATACGTGGATTAATTTTTCCTTTTTTTTATAAAATTAGTGAGTTTTTTTTAAATATAAGAAGTAAGAATCCTATATTTTCTACAGATTTACTAAAGAAATATCTTTTTAAAAAAACTATTAAAAAAAGTTACTTTAATTTTGTTGTTGATACTTTCTTTTTAAAAAAAAAATTAAAGAAAAAAAAAAAGATCGATTTTATAATTTATTATAGAAAACATAAAAACAAAGAATCTTTTTTTCCATTTAATCTTGTAAAAAAATTAATTAAATTACGCTTTAAAATTTACATTGTGGGAGATAATTTGAAATTACCAGACGTAAAAAACTGTGGTTTTTTATCTAATAAAAAAATATTAAATCTACAATCCCATGCAAAATATACAATTTTATCAAAAGAAAATTTATATAGTTTCTTCATTTTAGAATGTATATCTAATCACGTTAAAGTAATTGTTGAAAAAAAAATGTTAAAAAAAATAAAATTTTTGAAAAAAAGTTTTATTGGATTGAATTATAATTCTTTAAATAGTATTAAAAAATTAAAGTAATTAATGATATTGCAATGATAAATTCTCAAATTATTCTTGGTATAAATACATTCCATGCAGATTCCTCAGCATGTTTAGTAATTAATGGAAAACTAATTGCAGCTATTGAGGAGGAAAGACTAAATAGAATTAAGCATTATGCTGGTTTTCCTTTGAATGCGATTAAAGAATGTCTATTAATTGCTAAAATTAAAGAAAAAGATATAACGGACATAGCTTTAAACACAAAACCCTTTAGCAATTTAATACCAAAAAGTTTTCATTATTTAAAAAACTTATCATTTAAGGGAAGTATTTCAAAAAAAAATTTTTTGAGAAAAAAGAATATTGATAAAATTTTTTACGAAAAACTAGATCTGAATAAAAATGTAAAATTTCATTTTATTGAACACCATTTAGCACATATTAGCTCAGCCTTCTATCCATCTGGATTTGATAAAGCTAATGGGTTGTCAATAGATGGGTCCGGTGATTTTGTGACTGCTGCTTTTGCTAAGTGTGAAAATAATAAAATCTTAATAAAAGATAAAATATTTTTTCCCAACTCATTAGGAATTTTTTATCATGCAATGACACAATTCCTTGGATTTAAAAATTATGGTGATGAGTATAAAGTAATGGGACTTGCAGCGTATGGTGAGCCAATTTTTTTTGATAAAATTTCAAATAATTTATTTGTTAATGATAAAAAAAATATCATTAAATTAAATTTATATTACTTTAATCATCATAAAAAAAATTTTAAATATATTGTCGATGAAAATCTTTTGATTGATCAAATATATAATCTAAAACTTATTGAATTATTTGAAAAAGATATGAAAAATGAAAATTTTAAAGAAAATTTTGCTTGCTCTGTGCAAAAGATATATGAACATTTTTTTAAAAAAATGATAGATAATTTGAAAAAAAATAATTTCTCTAGAAATTTGGTCTTTTCTGGTGGTTGTGCATTAAACTCGAGCGCCAATAAGATAATTACTTCAAACAACAATAGCTTTGAAAAGGTTTTTATTAATTACGCTCCTGGTGATAATGGTGGAGCACTAGGTGCAGCTTTTGTTGTGGCAGCTAAAGCTAATTTTAAAATTAAGGGTTCACAAAATCCCTATGTTGGTTCAAAATATGAGGATAAGTATATTAGAAAAATTTTAGAAAATGATATTTATAAAGATAAATTTAAATATATCTTTGAACCTAATGAAAAAAAAACTTAACCAAATTACTGCAAAAAATATTTCGGAAGGGAAAGTTATAGGTTGGTTTCAAGGTAGGATGGAATTCGGTCCACGCGCATTAGGCAATAGATCAATTTTAGCTGATCCTCGAAATCCAGAAATGAAAAATATAATTAATAAGAAAATTAAAAGAAGAGAGTCATTTAGACCTTTTGCTCCATCAGTTTTGCAAAAATACCAAACTCAATGGTTTGAGGGAAACTTTAATAGTCCATATATGTCATCGCTTGCAATAGTAAAGAAAGAACAGAGAAATTTAATTCCCGCTGTTACACACTTTGATAATACAGCAAGACTACAAACAGTAAATCAAATAGATAATTTAAAGTTTTCTAATCTGATTTATGAATTTTATAAAATTACAGATGTACCTATTCTACTAAATACATCTTTTAATGAAAATGAGCCAATAGTTAAAAAACCTGAGGAGGCCTTAGAATGTATTTTAAGAACAGACATGGATTTAATAGTCATAAATAATTTTATTATTGAAAAAAAAAATTAAGAATATAGTACATTCAGAGTTTCTCTTACAGTTTTATTCCAATCAAATTTTTTAACATGAGAATTTCCATTTGAAATTAATTTATTTTTATAATCATTATTTTCAAAAATAGTTAATACACTTTCATAAATTTCTTGGTAATCATCCGGATTAAAGTAATGTGCTGCTTGACCATTTATTTCTGGTAAAGCTGACCTATTAGAAATTAAAACTGGGCACCCTTGAGACATTGCCTCTAATGAAGTTAAGCCAAAAACCTCACAATATGAACTGAAAATATAAAGACTTGCTTTTTTGTAGAGATTTGCAAGATAAATATTATTTAAATTGTGAAAAAAAATAATTTCATTTTTTAAATCATTATTAATTATAAATTTTTCAATTTCTTTAAAATAATCTTTATCTAAAATTTGCATAATTAATGTAAGTTTCGTTTTTGATTTTGTTTTATCCTTAAAAAGTTTAAAAGCTTTAAGTATGTTTATTATATTATGATATCTTACACATGATAAAACTGAAATAATGTAATTGTCATATTTAAAGTCTGGAATTAAATTTTTATTTTCATCTGAGAATAAAAACTTTTTATCAATTCCAAGATATATAACAAAAATTTTTTTTGGGTCCAAATTTAAAATCTTAATTATTTCCTTTTTTGCAAATTCTGAGTTGACAATTAAATTGTCACATAATTTAACTGAAAATTGCATTAAATATTTTGTTATTATATTTCTTATTGAATTCCCAGGCATCATATTAAAATAAACCCATGGTAAATTTGAATGAAGTGCTAATGTAAGCTTTATTTTTAATATTCCTAAAATTAAAGGACTCATATTCATTGGAGAATAAAGTCGAGTTACTTTTAATCTTTTTAATTCAAAAGGGAATAAAAATTGCATCCAAAAAATCCTAAAAAAAACATTTGTATAAATATGAGATTTTACCTTAAATTTGATTTTTGAATTTTCACTTATTTTAATATCCTTTAAATAATCTTTTGTTATGAATATATAGATGTTTTCTTTCATAACATTTTTGTCTAAATAATTGCAAAAATTTAAATTATATGTCCTTGTACCACTTCCTAAAGAGGTTCCTATCATATCTATGGCTAATGTCATTTTTTAAAATTAAATAAATATTTCTTATAATATTCAAAAAATAATAGATAGTTTTTTAAAATTAGAAATATAATTTTAATCTTCTTTTTTGAAATTATTTTTTATTATTGTTCTCTCGTTTTTATATATAAAATCAAGAAAACCACCCAAATATGTATAAAAATCAAAAATATTATCCTTTGGAGATATATTATCTCTAAAAAAAATTTTTTTAGAATTAATATTATCTCCTCTAATACCAGTAAAAATATATTTAAAACGTTTTTTTGATAAATTTAATATTTCAGGTGATATATCTTTTAATCTTCCAAAATTAAATGAAAAATTTAAAATTTTAGTTTTTAAAATTTTTTCAAGTTTATTGGCACTACCTATTATCTCAAAATAAAGTTTTCTTTTATTCTTAATCTTTTTTAAGTTTACATGAGAATATGTGTGTGCTCCAATAATATTATTTAAGTGCATAATTTTTTTAATATCATCTGTATTTAAATTATTCATATTTGAACTCATTTTTTCTAATTTTAAATTTTTTTGAATAAAATCTTTTTTATCTTTTTTATTTTTCAATAAAATAAACTTTAAAGGAACAAAAAAATACCTTTCAATTTTAGTTTCTTAAAATATTTTTTGGCAACAATAAGATTACTTTTGAATCCGTCATCAAATGTAACCATTATATATCTCTTATTAATTTTTTTTTTTCCACTTGTGATTTTATAAAAATCATTTGGATTTATGAATGTCCATTCTTTTTTAAGTGTGAGTAGTTGATGATAAAATTTTTTAAAATCAACTATATCGTGAAACATTAAAATTCTAAGACTTTTTTCTGGTAATTTTAAGAAATTCATTTTTATAAGGATAAAAATTAGAAAGTTAAAAATCTTTTTTAAAAAGAACATTAATATCGAATTTTTCTAAATAAATAATTTATTAATCTAATCTTTTTTAAATTATCCTTTAAAGATAAGAAAGGTATCAAAAATTTACCATAAAATGTGATAGGCAAGTTTTTATAATAAATATCAATCATATTATTTGACAATTTTTTTTTATAAAATTCATTTCCAATTGTAAAATCAAATAATTCTCCTCCATTATTAAAAAAAAAATTTATCAAATTAAAAAGTAATATATTACCAGGTGAATAATTTAAAAATTTTTCAGAATAAGTTGGAAAAATATATAAAAATTTGTTGTTTTCAAGGAAACCTAAATGAACAGCTATAATCTCCTTATTCAACTCTATATAAGATACATGACCATAATTCTTTAAAAATAATTTATATAAGAAATTCCTATAGTTTTTATTTTTTAAATAATTCCAATTATTAGTTTTAATTAATTGTTTTTCTTTATGTGAGAAAAAAAATTCAATAATTCTTTTTTTTTCAATTTCATTGTTTGAAATTTTAAATGATAAATTTCCTAGTGAATTCAATCTTTTAATTTGTCTCTTAGTATCTAAAACAAATTTTTTATTTATCAATTCTATCTGATTTTGTTTTTTAATTATCTGAAATGCTCTAAATGAGCTTTTTTCAAATTTTATGTCTTTTAAAAATTTTAAAAAATTACTTTTTATAGTCAGGTTATTAAATTGAATAATATCTGCAATTTTTTGAATTTTTAGAAATTCAAATAACTTATTTTCCAAACCAGAATTTAAATACAAAAAATTTTCATCAATTAAGCAATCTAAATAATCTGCGAATGGGAAACCGGTCAAACATAAAATATTCAAATTAAAAAATTTTTTTATTTCAAATGGAAAAATAGCAATTATTTTTTCATTGTCATATAATCCTACAATAATAATTGATTTTTTTTTATTTTTTTTAATTATTTCATCAAACCAGAGTGATTGCCAATTATAATCTTGAAAGAATGAGTTTTGAGATAAAGAAAAAAGATAATTCCACTCTTTTTTTAGATCATTAGAAAATTCATTCCAAACTCTAAATCTAAAATTGCTTGTCATTTAATAATTTTTTTTTAAGGTAAAAGTTTTTATTCATTGGAAAATAAACCAGTTTTTTCCAATATTTTATTATTTTAATATTTTTTTTTTGATCTGGGTGTAGAGTTGGCCAAGAAACTATATCGATCTTATTTTTCCATCCAAAATCAAAAATAAATTTACTTTTATTCTTATTTTCACATAAAGCTGGAAAATATAACGGACAACCGTGTTTAATATCCTTAATATTCAACAAAGGCTTAATTTTTAACTTCTTGCAAATCGCAGTCCAAAATTTGAAATTATTTATCCTTTTTTGATTTTCTTTTTTTATATCAAGCTGATGTATTTCTTTTATATTTTCTTTTGAAAGAGATAAATTGTTTACATTTATTTTTGATTTAAAAAAATCTTGATCTTCGTATCTTGGGCGTTTTTTTAAAAACTTTAGTTTCTCATAAATTAAAATATTTTTTATCGTTCTTTTAAGGTTTAAAATCAGATTATTATAAAGATATGAATTTTCAAGTTTTTTTACAATTTCAATTGAGCTATTATTAATTTGTAAAATTCCTCCGTTACTAATTTCATCAAAAATTTTTGAAGGAGAAAAAAATTTTATATCACAATCGTTATCAATACTTTTTTTAATATTATAAAATGTATGACAATCATCTAATATAAGTAAAATTTTGTTCCTTTTACAAAATTTATATAACTCTTTCAAATTTTGTTTTATTCCAAAAAAATTTATTACTAAAATAATTTTTGTCTTTTTAGTGATTTTTTTTTTTATTAAATTTAATGATATTTTAAAATTGTTTTTAATTTTATAAAAATCATATCGGAAATTTTCTATATTATTTTGAAATAATACATCACAACTAAAATCTGGGTATAAAATGACCTCATCTCTTTTTAAAAGATAATTATTTAAAACAAAATTAAGTGCGCTTCTGCCATTATGTAAATAATAAAAATTTTTCATATTACGGAGTTATTGAAAAAAATTTTCTGTATAATTTCATCATTTGCTTAGTGAAAGGAAAAAAAGTTAAAATTATCAACATACAAAGATTAATAAATTCAATATCTTTATTCTTAATCTCTCTAATTATTTCTTTTCTTTTTTCACCAGACTCAATTTTATTTAATAATAAAGAAAAGTTTGTGTTCTCTATAAAATTCTTTTTATGCTTCAAAAATTTTTGTTTATCTAAATCAAAGTTTTTTATTTTTAACTTTTCAATAAATCTTAATTTTTCTAAAAAGAATAAATTCTTTTTTTTCCAAGAATCACTTGATGAGTGTATTCTCCATTTTGATAAAATAAAAGGACAATAACTTAATTTACATATCGTACTTAACCGCAATGTTAAATCTAAATCACTAATCATTGAATAATCTTCATCAAATTTAAAAGAAATTTTTTTTAAATATTTGGTTCTACATATTAATGTTTCAAGGCTTATAAAATAATTATCTAATAAGTCATAAAATACAAATCCTGTAGGAGGATCATTATTATAAAATTTTTTGCTTTTTATATCTGAAAAAAAAATTGTATTTGATATTACCATGCCAATTTCATTATCTTCAAAAAATTTCATTTGTTTTTCTAATTTATCTTCAAACCATAAATCATCAGTATCTAGGAACGAAATAAAATCTCCTGAGCAATTTTTAAGAGCTTCTTGTCTTGCTCTTCCTAAATTTACCTCTTGATCTAAAAAAATATATTTAAATCTACTATCATTATATTTTTTAAAAATCTTTTTACTATTATCATGAGATTTATTGTCCACAAAAACTAATTCCCAATTTTTATATGTTTGTTTTAAAACTGAGTTTAAACTTTCTTGCAAAAATTTTTCACCATTTCTACAATTCATAATTATGCTTACTAACGGGTACATTTTACTTTCGATAATATGCAATGGTTTTTTTTATACCAGTTTCAAAATTAATTTTAGGAAACCATTTGAAAAATTTCTTAGTTTTATTAGTGTTTGGATACAAATTTAATATTTCATCTTTTCTAAATTTTAACTTTCCAAAATTTGGTTTTCCTTTTTTTATTTTTTTTCTAATATATTCTATAACCCCTTTAATTTTTCTTGGTTGACCTGAACCCACATTAAAAATTTGTCCCTTTGAGTCTTTACTTTTTAAAACTTTGAAAATTAATTTTATAAAATCAGATACATACAAAAAATCCCTTTTTTGAATTCCAGATGAGGTGTCAAATTTATCATTATTTAAACAACCATCTATAATGATGGGTATAAATCTATTAAGGTCTTGGTTTGGACCATAAACTAAATATAATCTTAAAATAACAACTGGAAAATTATATTTCATGAAAAAATTTAATAAATAGTTTGAAGCCATTAGTTTTGACTTTCCATAAACAGAATCAATTTTTTTTAAATCAACTTTTTTATTTTCTACTTGTGGAGATTTCAATTTGCCATACTCAATACAACTTCCTATTTGAATAAATAGTCTAATTCTTTTTATTAAAAAATAATTTGCTAAATTTTTACATCCCAAGTAATGACTTTCGTAAGTTTTTTTTTTTTCTTTGTGATTAACATAACCTCCAAAATTAACCACATAATCAAAATTTAGATTTTTTAGAGTTTTGCTTATTTTTTTCTTTTCTTTAATATTACAAGACAAGTATTTAACTTTTTTTATAAACCTTCTCTGAGGCGGTTTTTTAGTGGAAAGACTTGTTACTTCCCAGCCTCTTTTTAAAGCTTCTAAACAGGTATGAAATCCCAGAAATCCTGTTCCACCTACGACCAGAATCTTAATTTTTTTTCTCAAAATTTTTCTTTTTAAATATTCCTTCCAACCTATCTTTGTCTCTTTTAGTATCCATACATTGCCAAAAGCCATCATGTCTGAATGCGTTTAGTTGGCCCTTTTTAGTAATCATTTCTAATGGTTGTTTCTCAAGATATGTCTGATCGTTTTTTATAAATTTTAAAAAACTAGGCTCAATAACAAAAAAACCCCCATTAATCCAACCTTCATCTAATTTTGATTTCTCTTTGAAATATTTTACCCGTGAACCTTGTAATTTTAATACACCAAATCTCGCAGGAGGCCTTACAGCTGTTAGTGTAACTAATCTCTTATTTTTTCTATGAAATTTAATTAATTTTTTAATGTCTATATCGGAAATACCATCCCCATAAGTCATCAGAAATGTAGAATTTCCTAAAAACTTTTTTAATCTTTTTATCCTTCCACCTGTCATGGTATTTTGGCCAGTATCAATTAAATTAATTCTCCAATTTAATTTCTTATTTTTAAAAAATTTTTTGATTTCATTTCCTTTGTAACCTAAGGCAATATAAAAATCTTTAAAACCATGTTTCGCATAATGCTCCATAATGTGGAGAATAATGGGTTTTCCAGCAATTTTTACCATCGGTTTTGGAATTGTTTTTGTATATTCGGAAAGCCTTGTTCCGTATCCACCTGCTAGTATGACAACTTTCATAACTGATATATTAAACTATTTTATCTTCATAATCTTTAATCTGCATTAAAGTTAAATTTTCTAAATCATGATTTTTAAGATAAGATAAATACCAAAGGGCAGTCATTTGAATAGTCTGTTCAAAATTTAAAATATTTTTCCATTTAAGCAATCTTAATGATTTTTTACAATTTAAATTTAACAATCCTGCCTCATGAGGTTTTTTTTTATTTTTATCTAAAATCCATTTGATATTAGGGATGTATTTTTTTATTTTAATCAGCAATTCCTTTACGCTATAGTTTTTATTAAAACTTGGCCCAAAATTAAATGACTCTCCATTTAATTTATTTTTATTCTTATATAAATCTTTTGCTAATATTAAATAACCATGTATTGGCTCTAATACATGCTGCCAAGGACGTGTTGAATAAGGATATCTAATAATTAATTTTTTCTTGTTTTTAACTGATTTAATCACATCAGTTAAAATTCTGTCTTTAGACCAGTCTCCCCCACCAATAACATTTCCAGCTCTTGCTGTTGCTAAATTTAGCATTTTTTTTTTACTTAAAAATGAATGAAAATATGAATAAAAAATTAATTCTGCTGATGCTTTTGAACTACCATATGGTTCCTTATCACCTAATATATCTGTTTCTAAATATCCTTTTTTTTGATTTACATTTTTATAACACTTATCACTTGTAACAATTACAATACTAGTTTTTTTTTGTATCCTAGTTTCTCTTAGAATTTCTAACAAATTCAATGTACCTAATGAATTTGTTGTCCAAGTAGCATATGGTTTTTCGAATGAATTTCTCACTAGGGATTGAGCTGCTAGATGAAAAATTATATCTGGCTTTATTTGATTGATTTTTTTTTTTAATTTTGGGTAATTTCTAATATCAATTCTATATTCATTAATATTTTTATGAATTCTTGATAATTTAAAATGTGATGGCTTCGTAGGAATATTATTTGAAATTCCATAAACTCTAGACTTAAAATTTTTTAGACAAGCAGTTAGCCAAGAGCCTTTAAATCCTGTATGACCAATAACTAATACTTTTTTATTTTTATAAAAATCATTAAGTTCTTTAAGTTTCATTTATATAAACTATAGTTTTTTAACTTTTTTTTTTACTTTTATTAAATCACTATTTGTATCAACTGCTATAGATTTATTTGACATTCTTATCATTTTTACTTGATAGCCAATTTCAATAAATCTATTCAGCTCTAAATCTTCAATCGCCTCAAGAGGTGTTTTCTTTTTAAAACTTGAAAATACCTTAAGTGATTTATATGGAAATGAATAAATACAAATTTGTCGCCACGCTTTTATTAATGATCTATTTTTATTTGAAGGGATAGGAGCTCTAGACATATATATCAAATTTCCATCCTTTCTAAATACTATTTTTGGAATATGTGGAGAATAAAAAATCTTTTTATCTTTAATCTCAGTAAAACCATTAATTACTGTATTTGGATATTTTTTGGCTGTATCTATTATTTTTTTTATATCTGCTGGATTACAAATTGGTTCATCACCTTGAACATTTATATAAAATTTTTTTTTTATTTTTTTAGCTACTTCTGCCACCCTGTCTGTTCCTGTAAGACATTTAGAAGATGTCATCATTACATTAATGTTATTTTTTTTACATAATCTAAAAATTTTTTTATTCTCAGTTGCAACTAAAATTTTTGATGAATTCACGACTTTTTTGCACTGATTGAATGTTCTGACAATCATTGGTAAACCCTTTATGTCTATCAAAGGTTTACCTGGTAATCTTTTTGATTTATATCTGGCGGGAATAACTATTAGAAAATCAGACATTTATACTTTATATTGTTCTTATTTTATAATTTGTTGGTGTCAGAGAAACAATTTTTCTTGCTCTTTTTTCTAACTTATAATTCTGTAAAACATCATCCATTTCAAATTTTTTTGGGCTAGTTTCATTATAACCATCTAAACCAGCTAAAAAAATTTTTTTACATTTTCCACTAGTACAAATACCAAGAGTATAAGTGATAGCTAAAGAATTTGGTAAAACTACATAATTTTTTTCAAATCTAAATTTATTGTTTTTTACTTGGAGTCCAAAATTTAATATTTTTTTTGAATTAATTCTTGATTTTATATTTTTTGAAAAACTCGAAAACGGGGTTATCAAATATTTAGTTGACTTTTTATATTTATCAATATCCGATAATAATCTCAAAGGATGACAAACTATATTAGCATAAACATATTTTTTTGGAATTGGATCTATTGCATTTAATACAAAAACTATTGGTTTATTTTTTTTGATAAATCGTATTATTTTGTGTTTATACTTTTTTAATGATGTACCGGGTCCGATTATTAAAATATTTTGATTAAGAATAGTTTTACTAGGATCCCAATCGCCTTTACTTATTTTTTTATAATAATTTTTTCCTAGTGTAATTAATTCCTTGCTAAATTTCCTCCCACCTACTGTACTTAGATTGTCTAAATTGTTGTATATATCCTCAGGATCAAATCTTACGTCACTTAACATTTCTTGAACAAAAGTTGGGTGAATTGAATTTAATCCAGCAAAATAATAAAATGGATTTGAACCCCATTTATATTTTTCTTTTAATGGTTCAAAATATTTTTTAATCAAATTAAGAAGATTTATTAAATTTTCTTTTTTTCTATTCAATTCTAAAATCAATAACTCTGTTTTAGTATTTCCTGGACCTCTCCCCATGCCTGTAACTGTGCAATCTATCCATTCAACTGAATTATTAATTGCTGCAACTGAATTTTCTAGTGCTTTGCCCATATTATCATGAGTATGAATACCAGTTGATTTTTTCCATATAGACTTAATCTGACAAATAATTTTTTTTGTTTTGATGCCGTCAAGACTTCCCATACTATCTGCAAAATATAGAATATCTGTTTTTGTTTTTTTGACCTCTTTAACTGCATTCCTAATGTCCCGAAAAGTTAATTCAGGTATTTGCATAATGTTAACACCAACTTTATATCCTGATTTTTTAAGCCAATTTACAAGCGGCAAAACCTCTTTTATTTCATGATGATGACAAGCTATTCTAACTAATGAAATTAATGAGTCTTTTTTGAGTTTAAAATATTTTTTTGCTAATTCTATTATATTTTTTTGTCCTGTAAAATCTGATGCATTTACCATTACTCCAAGCTTTAAATTTTTTGGAATTTTTAAAGTTTTAAGAAATTTTTCCTCTGAATAGGCACATGGTCCTTTAATTTTTGCTTTATCTAAAAATCTAAAACCTATTTCGACATAATCAATTTTAATCATGTCCATTACTCTCAAATATTCATTAATCAATTCTTTTTCAAAAAACCAATTATTATAATAACCGCCATCTCTTAGCGTGCAGTCTAATAAATTAATTTTTTTTTTATTCATAATTTAAAATCTCTTCCCACATAGCAAAGTTTTTAGTTGAATAAAAAAATTCATTTTTTTCAGAACTTAACATTTTTATTCTATCTAAATTATTTAAATAATCTGATAATAAAGATTTATCTTTCAAAAATAAAATGTCAGAATTTTGTTTTAAAGGGCTTAAATTGATTTGATTATCATCTAAAATAGATATTATCTTAAATCCAAGAAGATAAAGATCAACAATTGCAGATGTGGTATTGCCAACAATTGCAACTTTAAATTCATCAGATAAATCAAAAATACCCTTCTTAGTTTGATTAATATCAACTTTCAATAAATGAGACATTTTTACTAATGGGTGCTCTTTTAATGTAAAAGAAAAATTTTTGGCTAATTTCGGATTAATAGAATTCAGACTTTTGCATAGATTGATATTACTTTCATGTAAATAATCCCCAACAATTAGAATTTTATTATCTTTAAAATTTTTAGAAAAATTTATTTTTGATATTTTATTAATTAGATTTGAATATCTTATTGCCTCTATTTTTTTAATTTTTTTTTTAGGAAATTTTTCTACTATAAATTTTTTAAATGTGTCATCACCATTTGCAGCATAAAAATCTGGCAAAAAATTTTGGTATTCTTTTTTGTTACTATAAGAAAATCTTAAATCCCAAAATCTAGTAGTTGCATGTGTTATTGCAATAACTTTGGATTTTAATTTTTTAAAATTATAAACAAATGATTTTTCCCATCCTTGATTTTCAAATAAATAGAAAGTTCTTTTTGGTTTCTTAATCAATTTTGACAATTTTTCAAATAGGAAAAAATAGTATAAATTAATTAATGCATCTGTTCCTGTTAATGCTTCTTTGATTTCATTTTTAAGTAGATAAAAAGAATAATCATTATTATTAATTAGTTGTTTATGAATATTATTTTTTATTTGTTTATATTTTGACAAATATGTAAACCATTGTTTGATTATTTTGATAAAAATTTTTCTGTCAAATAATTCATCAATAAATAAATGAAAAATTTCTTTTTTTTCATTTATTCTTTCAAAATGTTTAACTGAACTTCTAAAGTTAGACTCTACGTTTACGTTTGGAGGATATATGTGTAAAAATATTGAATTCTTTATTTTATTTTGTTTATTTTTTATTAATTCACTCCAGTAATCAGATGAATAAAATCCGTTATTTAATTTTTTAAAATCTATGTAATTAAAATAAGTACAAAATAAATTTTCTTTATTCATAATTCTTAAATTTTCCATATTTTTTTTTTTAAATAAGATTCTTTTTGAAAGAAATCTTATGAAATTTAAGAAACTAAAAATAATCTGCGGTGTAAAAAATTTTATAATTTCTTTAAAACTTATAGAATTTTTTGAAATCTTAAATTTTTTTTTAAAAGTAAAGTTTATTTTTAATTCATCACAAATATCATTTATACATTCTGATACTTTTTTTGAACTTGCTTCTAGATATAAATTCTTTGTATTGTTTGCAATTAATAATTTTTTGAGCGCAATTAATTTCAAAACATCGTTAATAGTACTTTGTTTATAAAAGCTTTTTTCATAAATATGAGTGGTCCACCACAGACTAAAGTCATTTTTAATAACAAAATAATCACTTAACTTGTTCACTTCATTAAATCTCAAATTTGATAAACTCTCAATATTATCAATATAATTTGATTTTATTTCTGCTGAATTTTCATCAATATAATTTAAGAGAGATATCTCATTTAAATTAGATTTATAACCATTCCATAAAACTACTTTTGATTGTTTTTGATCACCATTATCAATTAAAATTTTTTTAATATAATTTTTATCAAACATAAATTAATTGTTAAAATTATTTGCCTATTATTTTAGAAAGAATTTTTTCCAACTTGAATTTTCCTTAAATTGAAAGTTAAAAAATATTTTTTTTATTTTTATTATTTCTTTATTTTTGGATTTCCACCAACTTTCAATATTATTCGAAATTTTATTAATTTGCTTTGCTGCTTCCACTTCATTATCAAATAAAACATTTATTTTTGTTAATCTTTTTATAATTTTTTCTCCAAAAGCATCAAATAACCAATGTTCTCTAGGCATTAATATAATAAAAGGTTTTCCAGACATTAATATTTCTAAAAAAGTTGTTTGAGGATATGTACAAATCAACAACCTTGAATTTTCAATTACTTTTGAAAGTTTTTTATTTCTTTTATAAACTTTATTTGAAGGAAAAAGAGATCTTAACTTTAAATTAGTATTAAATCTTTCTTTTGAATTAGGTGGAGTTTTGAATTTAATCATTTTTTTTGTTTTATTATTTAATCTATTATAAAAATTTAATATTTGATTTATTTGGTGAATAGTTGTGTGGCTTTGTGGAGCACTTATGCATCTACCTGCATATTTTGGACCCTCATATAAAATTATAGAAATATTATTGGTATTTTTTATTTCTATTTTTTCACTATTTATAGAAAATTTTAATTCTGGTAAGTTTTTAAAATTTTTATCTTTTGTTCTTAAATTTGTAATTATCTTTTTTGAAATTTCAAATTCATGGTTAAAATCGAAAAATGAACATCTTAAACTATTACTATGATCATATATATAAATTTCTGACCCATTTAATTTTTTTTCTGCCATCCAAATCTTGTAAAAATCATCAGTTATATATTCAACGGAACTAATAATTTTTTGTTTATGCATACTTGATTTCTTTATTGTCTCATTAATCTTAATGAACATTTCTAAGTAAGAAGATGGAATGTCTTGCATAATATTAGATTGAATATATTTTTCAAAATTATTAAAAGTTTTAATAGATAATAATCGAGACCTAAGATCAACATTAGATTTTTTGATCAGAAAACATTCATAAAAATTATAGAATAAAAAAAAATTACAATATGAACCAAAAAGAGAATAAAGTTTTGGTAATGTTTTTTTACTTAAGTTTGTACTGAGAAATATGTTTTTTTTAAAATATGATGATGAAATAAAAAATAATTTCTTAAAATAACTTATAAAAAAATTATCATAATAATTATATTCTTTTTTATAGATACTATGTTTAAAAGGTTTTTGAATAACTTCTATTTTTTTTTTAAATAAGAATTTAATCATTTTATCAAAAATTAGATAATTCTGTAGATCTGAATTATGAATATTATTCAAATATTCATAAAAATTATTATTTAAGCTTTTTTCAATATTATAAGAAATATAATTAATTTTTTTTTTCTTTTTAAAGAAGTCGTCTAAAATTGAGTATCTATCAAAAGATGATGATATATAAAAATTTAACCAAGGCCCTAAAATAATTCTCCAATAATTTATTGAATATTTTTTTTTGTGGATTTTATTCAAATGTTTATGGAGTGAAAAAAGTAGTCTTTTATATAGTTTCGATAGATAGATATAATCTTTTTTTTTTTTGCTCAAACTATTCCAATGATATTTTGGAACATAGTATTTTTTTTTATTTAATCTACTTTCATCAAAGAGAAAAAAGGAATTTGACAATTTTTTTTCTCTTAAAGTTGTGAATAGATAGCGCGACATATAAGCAAATTATAGTGAGTTTTTCAAATCTATTATGATTGAATTTTTTTCGCTAATATTTTTAATTATTTTTTTATTTAATTGTTTTTTTATCTTATCATGAGGAACAGCCACTATAATTGCGTGATATCCTTTATTATCTATCCTATTTTTAAGATTAACTTTGTATTTTTTTTGAACATCTATTTTATCAACTATCGGATCATATATATCGATAGAATATTTTTTCTTTTTTAAATAATTATATAAATCAATTACTTTTGTATTTCTTATATCTCTAGAATTTTCTTTAAAAGAAAAACCTAATATTAAAATTTTTTTTTTATATATTCTGATAAAATTTTTATTGAGATGTTTGATAACTTTGTTTGCGATTTCTTTTGACATGTTATCATTGATCTCTCTACCTGAAAGTATAACTTTTGGATTATAATTTAGTTGTTGAGCCTTGTATGTAAGATAATATGGATCGACTCCAATACAATGTCCTCCTACTAAGCCTGGTTTAAATTTTATAAAATTCCATTTTGTTGATGCTGCTTTTAATATCTCAAATATATTTAAATTCATCTTATCAAAAATTATTGATAATTCGTTAATTAGAGCAATATTCAAATCTCTTTGTATATTTTCAATAACCTTTGCAGCTTCGGCTTCTCTAATTGTTTTTGTTTTATAAGTGCCTGCAGGAATAATACTTTTATAAATTTTATCAATTATATTAGATGAGAATTTATTTGATCCACTTGTTACTTTTATAATCTTATCTATTGTATATTTTTTATCCTCAGGATTAATTCTTTCAGGTGAATATCCACAAAAAAAATCTTTGTTGAATTTTAATTTAGAGGACTTCTCTAATATTGGAATACAATATTCCTCAGTGCAACCAGGAAAAACTGTGGATTCATAAACCACTATATCTCCTTTTTTTAAATTTTTTCCCACAATTAAAGATGCATTTTTCAAAAAACTCAAATCTGGTTTTTTATTTTTATCAATTGGTGTAGGTACACATACAACAAAAAAATTACTTTTAAATAAATCCAGATTATTCGATGAAAATCTTAGATTTTTTGATCGATATTCTTTTTTTAATTTTGATATTTTCATTTTATTTTTATCAAAACCTACAACTTTATAACCATATTTTAAAAATTGTTTGAGAAGTGGCAAACCAACATAACCCATTCCTATGACAGCAACATTATTATAATTTTTAAACTTGTTCATATAATTTTGTAATTTTAAACTAACTGTATTTAATTAAAGCTTTTTTTATCTTCTTAATAATCAGCAATTGTTCATTAGTTTTAAGACCATAATATATAGGTATTGATAAAGCTGATTTACTATATTTTTCAGCATTTAGAAAATCTCCTTCTCTAAATCCAAATTTTTTATAATATGGATGAGTGTGTATTGGGAGATAGTGAAGATTTACAAGAATATTATTTTTTCTCAAAAAATTAAAAATTTTTTTATAATTTTGAATATTTCTTTTGTTTAAAAGTTTGATCACAAACAAGTGATAAGAAGACCTTAATTTTATACTCATTTTTTGAAAACTGATTGGCAAATCTTTTAATTTTTCTCTATAAAATTTTGAAATTTTATTTCTATATCTGATAAATTTTTCAATTCTTTTTAGTTGACTAATTCCAAGGGCTGCATGAATATCTGACATTCGAAAATTAAATCCTAAATTGATTTGTTCATAATACCAGTAGCCATTTTCTTTAATATTCAATTTTTTCAAGTCTCTTGTAATTCCATGTGTTCTAAGATTTTTAATTTTTTCATCTATTTTTTTGTTATTAGTAAGAGTAGCACCTCCTTCTCCAGTTGAAATTATTTTTACTGGATGAAAACTAAAAACTACTACATCACTCCATTTACAATTTCCTACTTTCTGTTTATCATTTAATGCACCAATTGCATGGGATGCATCTTCGATTATTTTGAATTTATATTTTAATGATAGGTTATATAATCTTTTTTGATCATATGGTTTACCAGCGAAATGAACTGGGATAATAATTTTTGGTAATTTATTTTTTGGAGTTTTTTTTAATTTTTTTTCTACTAAATCTATATCAATATTGAAATCCTCATTATTTATATCAATAAAATCTATTTTAGCATTACAATGAAGTATACAATTAGAAGATGCTACAAAAGAATTTGTTACTGTCCAAGCTATATCATTTTTTTTTAAACCAAGTGCTTTGCATGCCAAAAATAAGCCACTAGTTGCGCTATTAACTGCGCTCACATATTTAGCACCAGTATATTTTGATAAGTATTTTTCAAATTTAGGTACTTTATCACCTTGTGTAAGATAGTTACTTTTTAAAACACTAAATACAGCATTTATATCTGATCTATCAATATTTTGTTTACTATAAGGGTAAACTTTTGACATCTTAAAGTTAATCAATTAATTTCTGTAATTCACGTACTGAAAGGAACTTTTCATTATTTTTTGAATTATAAGAAAAATCTTTACTCACTAATTTTCCTTTTGACTTTGTTTTATAATAATTTAAAGTTTTATCATCTCCAGAAGGACATATTACAAAAAAATCCTTCATTTCAATAGCAGATCTGCTATCTGAACTAGTTATCATTTCCTCATGTATTTTTTCACCTGGTCTAATACCTATGATTTTAATTTTATTTTTTTTATTTATAGCTTTTGCTAAATCAGTAACTTTAAATGAAGGTATTTTAGGGACAAAAATTTCATAACCTTTTGAAATATTACATATTTTTAAAACGAAATTTACACTTTGATCCAAAGTAATATTAAACCTTGTCATCTCTTGATTGGTTATAGTAAAAAAACCTTGATTTTTTTGCTTTAAAAAAAGAGGTAATATTGACCCTCTTGAACCCATAACGTTACCATACCTAACTACTGAAAATGAAACTTTATTAGCTGTATAATTATTTGCTGCGATGAATAATTTATCACTACAGAGTTTTGTTGCTCCGTATAAATTTATTGGCGCACAAGCTTTATCTGTCGATAATGCAATTACTTTTTTTACTTTTTGATCTGCAGCAGCTTCTATCACATTAGATGCACCTATAATATTTGTCATAATAAATTCCATAGGGTTATACTCAGCAGTTGGTACTTGCTTTAGTGCGGCAGCATGGATAACTAAATCTATATTATTAAAAGCTCTATTAAGTCTATCTTTATCTCTTACATCTCCTAAAAAAAATCTTATCATTGGGTATTTATTTAAAGGATAAATCTCTTTTAATTTTGATTGTTTTAATTCATCTCTACTAAATATTACCAATCTTTCTAATTTAGTATTTGTACTTAAAATTTTTTCAACAAATTTTGTTCCAAAACTTCCAGTACCTCCTGTAATTAATATTTTTTTATACTTCATTTTTCATCTCCAAGTTTGTTATTTTCAAAAAATACTCAATTTTTTCTTTTTTTGGTGGATACACATAAGTTGTATTTTTTAAATTATTAAAATTTTTTTCAAAATCTTCCTCTGTAAAATTTACTATTTTTTTTAAAGATTCAATAAACTTATCCTTATCATCATTTTTATTAAAAAAAATTGAATTTTCATCAAACCAACTCTCTTCTACATATTTAACATAAGGATAAAAAAAATAACATCTTAATTTTAAAGAGAGACACTCTCTTGAAAAAGTGGATATATCTGAAATAAAAATGTTATCCTTTGAATTTATAATAAATTTATATTTTTCCTTTTTAGAAAAACTTAAAAATTTAATTTTTTTATCTAAAAAATTATAAATTAAATTTTCTTTCTCAAAATAAATCTTATTTTTTTTTTCCATTCGATTAATTATTTGAATTGGTATATTCAATTTTTGACTGAACTCAATTGTGTACAAAAGTAACAATAAAAAATTCATAAATCTTAATTTTCTTAAATTTTTATTTTTGCTGGAATAATAGTCAATAAATTCAAAAACCATTTTTTCATCTATTTTTTTCTCAAAGCCTATTTCTTTAAAAAAAAAATCTAAAAACTCAGGCGAAAAAGATGAAACAATAACAATTGACCTTATAATTTTTATATCATTTTTTTTTGCAATTGTTTTCCACATAGAATTTTTTTCTATTTCTAACAATAGTCGTAAACTTCCAAAGGAGATAATATTTTCATTAGTTATTTTTTTTTTTCATTTTCATTCAATGGATATAGAATAAATGATTGATCATACTTAAAATGGTTTATCCTTTTATCTCTTCTAGAATTTTGAATTGAAATTAAATTTAAATTATTCTCAAGAACTTTTTTAATAAATAAATTAATTTCATTATAATCAGTAAAACTAACTAGAGTTGTAATTTTTTTTTTTGAAATAAATGCTGCAATAAGATAAATTGAATGTGATAATCTTAGGGAATTAAAAAAAAATTTTGGGTCAATTATTAAGGTTTTGAAAAATAAATATATTGCAAGAGGAACAGTTAAAATATTAAAAGGTCTTATTTGTTGAGTACAAAAATATTCAATATTTTCATTTTTAAAATAACTTAATAAATCTTCACCTTGAATTCCTACTAGGGCAACATTATTTCTTTTTTCTAAAGAAAAATATTTCCAAGACTTAAAAAAATTTATAATTTTTCTCATTTAAGTATAAATAATGAGTTATCTTTAAAATTTTTATTTTTAAAATCCATTACGATTTTTTTTTTAAGCTTCCTAGCAACCCATCTAAAAGGCTTCTCTGACCAGCCAGTAAAATGTTGTATGTAAACTTTTTTGTCTAAAGTTTTAAAATTATCAACAATGAATACTTGTTTTTTAGATAAATTATTTAATTCTTTCAAAAATTTAAAAGGTTTTTCTACATGATCTAAATATTGAAATATACCTAATAAATCAACTTTGTAATTTTTATTTTTATTTTTTTTAAAATTTAAGATTTTAAAATTTAATTTTCGTTTTTTATCAATTAAACAATTTACACCACCAATTTTACAATTATTGTTCCAAAAATTTTTTTCTGATCTTTTGATAAAAAATATTTCTTTACCTTTTAATTTCATTAGAGATAACATACCCCACTGAGAACAACCTAATTCTGCATATGATTTAAATGAAAATTTTTTCAACAGATACTTATAGAGATTTATACTTGAATAACCTGAAAATCTTTTAAACTCTGCTGGTTTATTAATTAACTTTCTAATCTTGTTTTTTTTTAAATTTAATTTTTTTAAATCTAAATCTGATCCAAAATCCCGTTTTTTATTATTTAATACCCAGTTTAAGTCTTTTTTTTTTATAAAATTAGGTATAGATGAAATTATAGATTTAATTTCTCTAACATATTGATTAAATTTTTCATCATTTTTATTTATATTTTTAACTAATTTATCAAAATAATTTTTAGAAAATTTTTTAGATCCCACATCGATACCTCTTGGATGAACAGGAATATATTTGTCAAAAATTTTTGCAAAGTACTTATCATTTATTAAATAGTTTTTGAAAATTAAACCACAAGAGAAACATCTTAAATTCTTTATTTTTGAAATTAAATCATTTTCATCAATTTTTAGAATTTCAGAAAGTTTTTCAGAATACAAATTTTTATCTAAATTGGAGTAAAAAGTGTATTTAGATGATTTACAAAGTGGACATTTTTGTATTTTTTTCATCATTTTAATTTTAATTTTTGAATTTTTTCAAAATCTTCATATGTCTTAATTTGGTAGCTACTATTAATACTCATCTCAAAATATCCTATATCCCCTTTAAATAAATCTAGATTATTTACATATTTGAAGATTATAATTGAACCATTAAATTTTAATAATGTCTCCTTTTCAAAACTAATTTGGTCAAATCTACCAGGATTTAATACTCTTAGGCCTCTACTTGTAAACTTAAAAATTGGGTCATATTCTGTTTGAACTGAATATACTACGTCACATTTATTTACTTTAATGATATTAAAACATTTTGAAATATCTCTACTTTTTCTAAATGGAGAATGAATACTTAAATAACAAATATAATCAATTTTTTTTTTAAATTTTTTTTTATAAAATGTACTTGCCTCACTAATTATCTTTTTTAAATTTAGATATTTATTTTGATTATCTTTTTTCCTTTTAAAGGAAATTATTTTTTTGTAATTTTTATATTTCTTTATATATTTTACAAACTTTATAATCTTCTCACTCTCTGTTGAAATTATTATCTTTTTTATATCACTACATTTTTCAGCTGACTCAATTGCTCTTTCAATCAAGTTTTTGTTATTTATTTTAAGAAAGGGCACATTTTTGAAATTGACATAATTTTCTTTAACAGGAATTACAGCAATAAGATTTTTTTTTTGTTATTAATTTTATTTGAATAAAACTCAAAAATCTTATTCCTTGCATCAAGCATTTTTGTTTTATTTTTTGAAATAGATTTTTCATGCTGTCTATAATTGAATATAGGATTTTTGATATATGAAACATTATTTTTTTTCGCTATCTTGTGCCACAAGTCCCAGCCATCTTGAGCATTAAATTTTTCATTATATCCACCATATCTCTTTAGAAGATTTTTTTTAAAGGCAGTGCAAGCACCATGTGGTGGAAAATGTTTAAAATTTATTTTTTTATTTAAAACTAATTTATTTTCTTTACTAATTCTAATACCATTAGAGCTAGAATAAAAATAATTTCCAAAAACAATATCTATTTTTTTATTTTTTTTAAATTCGTTAAGTACAAGTCTAATTGCGTTATTTTCAAGCCAATCATCTGCATCGAGTCTCATTAAAAACTCATTTGTTGAAATATCTATTATTTTATTTGCATTCTTCTGCAATCCAATATTTTTTTTATTATTTATAAAATATATTTTTTTTGGGTACATTTGATGATATTTTGACATAATTTTTTTTGTAGAGTCAGATGATCCATCGTTTATTAAGTATAAATGCCATTTTTTTTCTGTTTGACTCAATACACTCAAGATAGCTTGCTCCAAATATTTATCATAATTTCTTGAGATAATGTAAATAGAAATACTTAAATTTTTATTTTTCATTAAATTTATAAAATTTATTTGTTAAATTAATTACTTTATTATCTGAAAAAAATTCATTTTTTTTTTTATGCGCCTCAATATATTCAACTCTTTTCCTGTCAGTATAATCATCTACAGCAAATTTGTGTTTTAAAATCTTAAATTTTGGTTTGTCGAGATTTAGTATTTTAAATTTTTTTTTATTTCTATAAATGTATTTAGTTACATGCTCGAGATCATATTTTTTTTTTGTAAATTTTAAAATTTTATATAAAGTCTTTTTTTTTATTATTTCAATAGTTTTACCTGATGGAATCTTTCCACTCATTAGGTTAGATGCAATCTCAATACTAGAATTTTTTTTATTATACTGTTTTATAGAATTATTTACTTCATTAGCGCTTAAATAAATTCTATCACAGCAAACCCTTACAAATTCATTTATTTTGTATTTATTGCAGCAATCATAAGCTCTCAATACAACATTATTTAAAGATCCTCTAAAAAACTTTATCTTTTGTGATTTTAGAAATTTAACCAATTTATCATCACTACGTAATTTTGAAGTTGCAATTATAATTTTTGATTTTAGTTTAATTTTATTTACTCTTTCTAAAACGTGTTCAATTAGTAATTTATTTCCAAAATTTGTCATTACTTTATTTGGAAATCTTTTTGATGAACATCTTGCAAAAATAATTATAGGTATTTTTTTTTTTGAGTACATTTTATTTTTCATTCAATAAAAGATATCTATTTAGGTTTTTTTTTTGATTATTAATTATTTGTCTTCTAAATTTTTTATCAATTAAAATTTTTTTTATATTTATTTCTAATTCAAAGAGATTATTAATAGGATAAACTAATTTATAATATCTATAAAGAGTCGTAATTTTATTATTGATTTTAAATTCATTTTGAATATTTGATTTAATCCTATTACCAACATTATAATAGTCTAGAACCGGTTTTGATATTTTAATACAATCCATGCTCGATCCTGTTTTAGATGTAACGATAACTATCTCTGATCTAAAAGCGTCGTATAAAACACTATTTTTAGACTCATCAATTAGAATATCTGTATAATTTTTTATAATTGAGGATAAATCAAATATTGATCTTGGATGATATTTGTATATCACATTCATCCTATTTTTTCTGGCAATATCTAAAATATTTTTAAATTTATTTTTTATTTCTTTTCTTCCAATATAGTTTTCTTTACCAAGTATAACAAATATATATTTATTTTTCTTTTTTATGAACTTATTAAAAAGTACTTTTTTTTCATTTATCCAGTTTTTTTTTAATCTAAGGTAACCTATTTGTTGAAAAATAAATTTTTTAGGTAAATAATTTTTAAAATATTTTTTCTCACTTTCATCATTTGTTAGAAAAATACTTTTATCTGGATAAATTTTATAAATTGAGTATTTTTTTTTTCTTTCAATATCATATTTTTTATAATTAAAATCTCTATTATATCTAAACTTAAAACCCCTTAGTGTTATGGCTTGCGGATAAAATATCAATTTTTTTGGATTTAATTTAAGCCATTTTTTTTTTACTGGTGATGCTTGACCACTAAAAATATATTTAACTGAATAATCTTTAATAATCCTATTAATATATAGATTTTCTTCGATTTCATTCGTTCGCCTAAAGGAAATCAAAGACAGTATTGTTTTAAAAAAAATCGATAAATCAAAGCGAAATAAATAAAATAGATTTGTAACAAGATTAAGATGTAACGTATTCTTAGGTGTATAAATTTCATGAGAATTCTTTTCTAAAATATACATCAAATCTTTGAACCTTTTCTTATTTTCATAATTTGATTGGTTTGTAAAAATTGAAATAATTTTAATTTTTTTTTTTTTCTTAAACTTTTTGATAAAAGGAAGTATGGTATCAATTTCCCCCCAAGAATTACTCAATAGTAAAACTGCACAATTGTGCTTGATATCTTTTTTCATTTATTTTAATTAATCTAGTCTATTTTTTTTCAAGAATTAGAGACAACATATTTCCCCAAAATGGAGGACTTTTTATATTTTTTTTCTTTTTTGAAATTAAAAATTTTATTATTATTTTATAATCCTCTTTTAAATTTTCATAAGGAGTATTTAAATAAGGATAATCTTCAGCTAAAATATTAAATTTATTTTTACCACAAAGTTTATGTAATGTTTTAACTGTGAAAATATTAATATGCTGAATTGGATGCCAAAGATTCCACTTTTCTTTAAAGATATTTGCGCAAAATGAATTACCATTTGGAGTAGCACAAAAAAACAACTTTCCTTTTGGCTTTAATAAATCTACTGCTCTTTTTATAATAATTTTAGGATCATAAATATGTTCAATTACACCTCTAAAAATAATTAAATCAAATGTTTTTTTTTTGAAACTATCTTGACCTAGTTGCTCAAGTCTAAAATCATAACTATAATTTTTTTTTGCAAAATTTATAGAAGTTTTATCAAGATCAATTCCGAATTTTTTAAATTTTTTATTAAGTTTGGACAAAAAAATTCCACCACCACATCCTACATCTAATACACTGCCTTTTGATATATATTTTTCTAAAAATATTTTATCAATTTCATATTGATTATTTCTTAACTTCATCTTTTTTACATTCTCTATTCTTCTTCCCATATTATTTTGATAATAAATTTTTAATCCTTCAGGTGTCAAAGATGGTTCAACAGATATGTAACCACATTTTTTGCACTCTAAAGCTTTAAAGTACTTATCAGTAGCCCAAACATGCCTTTTTTTTCCTTTCGGATCTGATTGACATATTAAACATCTTCTTACTTTTCCAAGATATTTTTTATATTTTTCGTATGGTACAGTCTGCATTTACTTTGTTTAACCAAGACCCTTCCAGGTATTGCCATTTTCTGTGTAATGATGCAAAGCACTTAAATCTGGATCATAGAGAATTTTGCCTCTTTTTTTGATTTGCGAGTTTACCCAATAACGATCTTCTTTACCTGCAACTTCTTCATTAAATTTATTTTTAATCAATGTTTTTCTTTTATATAATGCTAATGCATTATGTAGAAAATATCTTTTTTCACTATTAGAATACATATTTATAATTTTTTTATTTTGAAAATGACTCCAGATATATCTTTTAATTAATTTTTTTCCTTTATATATTGGATCTTGATTTCCAAAAATACAATCAAATTTTGACAAATCTTTTATATGTTTTTTAATATTAATCTTTTGTAGCTGACAATGAGCAGACAAAATTAATATATAATTATTTTTCGCTTTTTTAACTCCAAAGTTCAGTGACTTACCTGGAGTATAATTTTTAATATTATATATTTTTATATCAGTATAATTTCTGTTCTTTTTGTCTCCTAAAATTTTATCTTGAGTAAAAAAACGTAAAATATCCAAAGTTTCATCCTTTGAGTCATTATCAATTATAATTATTTCAGGTTTGTTTAAATTACTCAAAATAGACTGAACGGCATAACCTATCCATCTTTCTTCGTTCCTAGTTCTTATAATTACTGAAATTTTATCAGACATAATTTTTACTCCATCTTCCTCTATAAAACTTTCTCATATCTAATTCAACTTTTTGAAAATTTTTTCCTTTATATATATTCATTTGTGAAAATTGATTTTTATAATCAACTAGATATTTTAATTGATGTGGTAATAACGCAAACTTATTATCTCTTCCAGGCAATTTGTTATCGGTAGTAAAGTGTTTTTCTATATATTCTACTCCATAGTTTAAAGATGCAATGGCATCACTAATGCCTGGTAAATGTCCACTATAACCAATACTTTTATGAATCTCTTTCAATTTATTTATTCTTGGTAAATTTATATTTTCTTCTCTTGCTGGATAAGATGAAACACAATGTAAAAATGTTATTTTTGATTTTGTAATAATTTTTTTTACCTTTTTAATTTCTGTCCATGTTGCTGCTCCAGTGCTTACAATTATTTCTTTAAATACTCCATTTACCTCTTTCAATAATTTAATATTATTTATCTCTGGACTAGGTATTTTTATAATTTTTAAATTAAGTTTTTTTATCCATTCAACATCTTTATGATTAAAAATGGAGGTCAAAAAACTTATTTTGTTTTTTTTACAGAATTTAATAAGTAATTTGTGTTTTTTGAAACTTAATTCAGCATTTTTATAAATTTTTGTTCTTCCGTCATGATCCCATGGTCCTGGTTTTAGAGTTTTTACCGACCAAGTTTGAAATTTTGCAAAATCTGCTCCTGATTTTTTTGCTGCAATAATCATTTTTTTTGCTAATGCAATATTGCCCATATGATTCCAGCCTATTTCTGCAATTATCTTACAATTTTTTTTTTTTCATAAATTATATGTTCAATTTTTTTTCAAATTCTTTATACCAAAATTTTTCGTCACCAATTTTTATTCTATTGTCAAACCTTCCTCTAGCGTCCAGTGTTTTTATATTTAAGATTTTTTCTTTTATGAAATTTTTAATTAAAATTTTAAAATTCTCAAATTTATTTTCTGTTATTTTATAAAACCTAATAAGATTAGCCATATTTGTATTATTAAATTTTTTATTCATTTCATAATTGTTTATGAAACTATCTAATTTATTGGCATAGTCTTTACATCTTTTTGCATCAAATTTATATAAATATTTATTTACGTATTTATTAATTTTAATTTGATGATCATTAAATTCTTTTTCACTAACTTCGTCATCAATCAATCTATCAAAGTGTTTTTTGAAATCATTTTCATCATCTGAGGAAAATAAAGCGAGATTTAAGTGTTCTTTAAAAAATTCTTTTTCTGATAATTTAGATTCAGTATCTAGTTCAATATTTGGTACTTTCATTAAAGAGGCTTCAACAATTGTTAGGCAACCCTTCATGCCTATATGAATATCAGAAATTTTCAGAAGATCATTAATTGGTTTTCCAATCATAATTTTTAATTTTTCATTTTCGTTTACTAGATTTTGCCAAAAAGTAATATTTTCATTTGGATGAGGTTTGATGACAATGTTAATATTTTCATAATTTTTCAATAAAAAAAATACAGTTTCAACAAGTCTTCTTCTGCATTCTAACATATGTTGAAGTTTATCTTCAAATCCATAATTGTGATAATAAGTTTCATAATATCTCTCTTTAATTTTATCCTTATGTTGTTGAGATAAGTCTTCATAAGAATTATTCATAGCAAAAGTAACTACTTTATTTTTCGTAATTGCGAGCTCTTTTTTAAGTTTCTTTATTTCAGAAAAAAAATTCTTAAATTTATCATGAAAAAAATCTAGTCTTGGAGAACCACATATTTCAGTTTTAATTTTATATTTGGCTATTTCTTTACTATGTCTTTCTAATTCAGTTTTGTTCCATATGAATAAAAGATCTGGTTTAAAAGAAATTTTTGGTAAAAATGTTTTTGATTGTTGATTTCCCTCAGAATCAATTACGATAATCTTTCTTTTTTCACTTTGCCATTTATTGATGGTTGGCATTTGTCTTTTGTTCCTTATTATTCTTGAAATAATAATAAATTCTGGATCTATAATTTCGATATCTGGTTTTGATAGAGGTCTAAAATATATTTTATGTTTTTTTTTCAAAAAAAATCCTATAAGACTAAGGCTTGGTAAATCTCGATGTTTATGATCAACTAAAAATAAAATTTTTCTTTTACTCATTAAAAATACCTTTTAATTCTTGTTTTCTTACCCACCTAGATTTCTTCTTCTTCCATAAATGTTTAGGTCTAAACTTATCAATTATCTTCCAAGCTGCTTTATTTGATAGCCCCATAAATTTAAAACAATCATTTAAATATCTTGTGGGCACCTCACCCTCATATTTTTTACAGAGCATTATCGCTTCCTCTCTAGAAATATGGCCTGATCGTATTTCTTGGGAAGCATCTAGTCTGCAACGACCAATGCCGAATTTTATATAATGACAAAAGAAGTGAAGCCATTCAATTTTATCATCCACTCCTGCATATCTACCATATGTTCCGTCAATTCTTTGCGTATCAGGAGAATAACCACAATGTTTTGTGGCATAATAATAAATTTCTTGAGGATTCCACTTCAGATACCATCCTAAAAAATGAATTTTTATATCTTTTTTCCTTAAAAAATCAGTCTTTATGGGCATGTAAGGAGAAAGATCATTTGAACTAAAACCGTATTTTTTTTTTAATTTTTTTATCGAAAGACCTGCAATAAATGGTGAATTATCATAAGCTAACATTTCTAACGGAAAATTAGGAGAGTCAGCTTTGGATGTATTATAGCTTCCATATTCAGTAAATGGCTCTCCGTAGAATATTAATTTGATATTAAATTTTAAAGCCATTTTTGCTGCAAACGTTTTTATACCAAACTTAAATGGTTGCATTGGATGTAACAAATTTTGAAATGCTTCCCTTGTGAGTATACTGGAGACTTTGCCGTTTCTTTTAAAAAGATAATTATCAAAACCACCAGTATTAATCCAAGAGTCCATATTTTTTTTTCCTATATCTGTATAAATTGTAGGTGCGAAAGTTACGGTCAATGGGTTCATTTTATATCTATATTTCAATATATGTGAAACAGTACAACTATCTTTGCCACCACTTCCAGGCACTATACAGTCATAATCGCCGTTACTCTTTCTATATTGATTTAATAGTTTGACTAGTTTCTTTTCTCTTTGAGCCCAATTGATATTATAATTTTTTTTATTACTATATTTACATGCATCGCAAACTCCATCTGGATGAATTTTCAAAAAACTTTTTTTTCCATTGACTTTATTTCTTGACTCATTCATGGAATGAGGTTTTTGATTGGTTAAGACACAACTTTTGCAATGAATTACTTTTTTAGAATTACCCAACATAACTAAATATTTATAAATCTTTGATATATTGCTATTCCGTCATGACCACTAAGTTCAGGATGGAATTGACAACCAAAAATATTTTTATTTTCAACAGACGCTATGATATTTTTATTTTTATATTTAATATAATTTAAATTATATTTTTCTTTAAAAATACAATGATAAGAATGGGCAAAATAATAAGATTTTTGATGAATATTCCTAAATATTTTATTATTTGATTTTTCTTTAATTCTATACCACCCAAAGTTTGGAATAATTTTAGAATTATCATTAATTGAAGTAACTTTTCCATTTAAAATTTTCAGACCACTCATATTTTTACTCTCTTTACTTCGATCTAATAAAATTTGCATACCTAAACAAATACCAAATATCATTCCATCACCTTTATGTATTTGAATAATCTTTTTTTTCATTTTTTTTCTAATTATTTCCCTCATAACAAAATCAAAGTTTCCAACACCAGGTAAAATCAATTTTTCTACATATTTAAAATCTGATGAACTGTTAATAATTTTGAATTTTACATTTAAATAACTTAAAACATTTTTAATATTTTCTAGATTACCAGTTCCATAATCAAGTATTCCTAATTTAATCATTTTTATCTAATATTAAGGGATTTATTTGATAATTTCTTTTTGATTTTTTTTAAATTCAAAATATTTTTATGTAGTGCAGCTCCTATAGCAACACCATCGAGTCTTATATCAATAATCTTTTTTATATCTTCAATTGAACCAATACCACCACCTACGATTATAGGTATTTCACAATATTCTCTTATCCTAGAAAGTAAATCAAAATCAGTGCCTTTTAATAATCCATCTTGATAAATTGATATTAGATGTATTTCACCAACACCTAATTCTATTCCTTTCAAAATTGCATCTTTAAGCAACATTTTGGAGTTTTCTCTTCCACTTGTATGAAAACAGAAATAATCATCTCCAATTTTTTGATATTGCAACTGCAAACAAATACACTGGGTACCAAACCTTTTTACAGATTTTGATATCAACATTGGATTTTTAAAAAATGCAGTATTTATAGAAACTTTTGATGCTCCAGAGTTTAAACACATCTTTATGTCCTCCTCAGAATTTAATCCACCTCCAACAGTCGCTGGTATATATATATTTTTACAAATACGACTGATACAATTAAGATTAAATTTTCTTGAGTAGAGTGTTGCAACTATATCTTCATAAATAATTTCATCTGCACCTTCTTTATAATATTTTGATGCAAATGAAACTGGATCTCCAATTATTTTTAACCCTTCCATTCTCATACCTTTAACTAAATTATCACTTTTAATTTCAAGCCTTGGTATTATTCTAAAAGTTCTCAATTTTTTTTTGCTAAAGTTTTTGCAAGTTCGTAGTGTCTATATTCATCAATATTTATAGACTCATCTTGAGGCACTATTACACATTTGGTTTTTTTAGTTGGAAGAATTCTATTACTATTAATTAATTTATCTAAAATTTTGCCTCTAAAAGCCCACATTGTACCTGCAGGCTGATAAACCTCTGGTGTTTCTTGTCGTCTTAAAAATTTATTTCCATTTTTTACTAAGTTTCTTAAATAGTTTTTTTTTGTTTTTTTTAGCATCCAATAAGGTGGGTAATCAGGTTTTTTAACAGTCATAATAGACTCTAATTTTAAATTAATCATTTGGCTCAAACATTTATCAATATGCCACAAAGGTCTTAAAGGTGTAGTCGGAAGAATAATAGATATTATATCAGGTTTCCAATCCTTGTTTAAATAAAGCCAATCAACAGTATGTTTTACTGTTTCAAAAATTGATGCTTTGTCGGTTGCTAGATTTTTTGGTCTTTTGATACAATGTGTGCAACCTGATTTTTTTCCTTCTCTTAAAATTTTATCACTATCAGAAGTAAGAACAACTTTTGATATCAATTTACTTCTTTTTGCTGTTGAAATAGCGATCCTAATCAATGATCTTTTTTTAATCTTAAGTAAATTTTTATTTTTGATATCTTTAGAACCACCTCTTGCAGGCACTACAGCAAGTATATTCATTTTTTTATAATTTAATTATTTTTTTTTTCTTGTTGGATAAAAAAGAACAATCTATAATTTTTTGGGTCTTTAACGCATCATAAATTGTTATAGCTGGTTTTGTTTTTTTTCTTAGACATGATACAAAATGTTTAGCTTGATTTGGATACATGTCTAAAAAATCTTTTTTAGTAAATTTTTCTTTTTTCCATTTTTTTGTTTTTGAACTATAATATTTTAAACTATGGTCAACACGATCCCAAATAATAGATCCTTTTGAACCATTCATTTCAATCCGGCAAAATGTAGATCTTGATATTAAATCAAAACTTAATTGAACTAACATTTGATTTTTCATTTTAAGCGTCAAAAATGCATTATCGTCAGTATTAATTTTTAAATTTGAAATTTTATCAATCATTGCAAAAACTTCGGATGCTTCTCCAAAAAAATATCTAATTAGATCGATTCCGTGACTTTCATCAAGGAGCGCTCCACCGCCTTGTTCTTTTTTTGCCATATAAAAATCAGTGTATCTTTCCCAGGGATGCCAGTCTGGAAAATACGATCCCCATCTTACATTTGCATTTAATATTTTTCCTAAAAAACCTTTATCAATATATTTTTTTACTTTTTGAGTATAATTTATATGTCTATGACAATAAGCTACATAATTTATTAATTTTTTACTTTTGCAAAGATCAGCAACTCTTTTCCAACCTTTTGAATTCATCCCTAAAGGCTTTTCAATTAAAATATTGCACCCTTTTTCAACAGACATTTTTGCAATAGGTAGATGAAAATTGGGAGGTGTTGTTATAATCACTGCATCATAATTGTTATTTTCCAATGCGGTTTTAAAATATTTATATGAGTTTCTAATGTAAAATTTTTGATTAGCTTCTTTAATTCTATCAGCTCTTACATCAACAATATCTATATTTTGACAATACTTACTAAAATTATCAATATGTCTTCTTCCAATAGAGCCTGTACCTACTACTAATATATTTTTCATTAAATTTCCTTTTGATTTTTAATTTTTTTTAATGCTGCCTTGTAATCATTCCACTGACCAATATCAACCCAACTGTTATTATTAATTTTAAAAACCCCAATTTTTTTCTTAGTTCTTTTTGCATCATTGATTAATTCATTCATGTTATATTTTTTGTTTAATGGCAAAAGATTTAAGATTTTGGGGCTAAAGACATATAATCCAGTATTAATTAAAAAATTAAAATTTGGTTTCTCTTTTAGTTTTTTAAAATCTTTTGTAGAATTTATCTCGCACACACCATAAGGAACCTTATATTTTTTTTTCACAACAATAATTGTCAAATCATAATCATTTTTTTTATGGAACTCTAAAATTTTCTTAAAGTCAGCATTGATGATTGTATCGCAATTAATTACAAAAAAAGGGGACTTGAGTTTTTTTTTTAACAAAGAAAGACTTCCTGCTGATCCTAATGGAGTTTTTTCCTCAATATAGTTAATTGAATATTTAGGGTTTAGTTCGTCAAAATATGCTCTTAATAATTTTCCTTTATAATGAATAGATATAATAAAGTTTTTTCCACCCCTTTTAACAAAACTATCAATGATATGTTCTATAATCGGCTTTCCTTTAATTGGAATAAGTGGTTTTGGTAATATTTTTGTAACTGGCTCAAGTCTGGTACCAAATCCACCTGCCATAACAATAATTTTTGAATTAATTTTATTTACTGAACTTGTTTTTCTTTTTTTAAAAAAATCTTGAAAAAAAATAATTTTTTTGACTTTATTATCTTTAGAAACTATTGGAATGAGATCACAATTTTTTTTTAAAAAAATATTTTTTGCTTTTTGTCGTGAAAAATTTTTATCTAAAAATTTCAGAGGATTCTTATTATAAATATTCTTTATATAATTTGAAATTTTAACTCCTTTAATTATGTTTCTTCTTATGTCCCCACTGCTTAATGTGCCAAGAAGTTTTTTCTCTTTATTAATTACCACAAGACATCTCTCCCCAGATTTTGATAAAATATTAGCTGCCTCTTTAATTTTAAGATTAGGATTTATAAAAATTTTTTTCATATTTTTTCAAAAAGTAATTGAAAAGCCTCTGCAGCTTTAAATCCACTTTGAGAACCTCTTAATTTTGCGAGACTTTTAATTGATAAAATACTTCTTGGAAATGGGTGTTTTGAAATTTCTGATTTATATATCTTACATATTTTAATTTTCATTTTTAAAAATTTTGAAATATCAAAAAATGTTTGTGCTTTAAATTTTTCCCCTTTCATAAAATTAAAATTTGTTTCAGATATTATTTCATAGGCTAAAGCTTTTTTAATATATGGATTTCTAAATGATTTTATACATGCTTGGGTAGCCCTGGATACATTGAAATGATCAGTATGAATATCTTTTTCGAAGGGAAGAAAAATTAGCTCAGGTTTAACTTGATCACAAATTTTTTTTATTTTTTTAATTAGTACATCTAATGAGATAGTATCAAGTCTATTGGCTGGAAGTTTAAGTTGAAATGTTTTTTTAAACTTAAATAAATTTGATACTTTTAAAATTTCTTTCTTTCTTTTTTCAATTATTTTTTTAGAAATTCCATATTTTTTTTTTTGTTCAGTAACAATTAACCAATATACTTCCGCACCACTAGCACTCAATTTTAATATTGTTCCGCCAACACCTAAAGTTTCATCATCTGGGTGAGGTGCAATGACTAATACTTTTTTCATATCAATTATTTGTAAATTCTAAAATCCTATTAAGATTTTTAACTCTATTTAAAACGTTATAATTACAATCTTTATTTGTATAATTAATTAATTTCTTTTTGTCTATTAACTCAAATACAGGCTGATTTTTACTTGAATTTATAAATTCATCTAAATCTCCAACAATATTAATGTTGTCAGGAGTATTCCATAAATTTTTTTTTTGAGAGAGTTTGGTCGGTCCTTTTTTTAAAAAATGAGTAATAAATTTTTTTATTTTTAAATAAAAATTTGATTAATTTTGAATATAGAAATGTTGAGGCTTTTTGTTTAATATTAAAATGTTGCTGAGGAATATTATTAGAGATCATATTAGAAAATCTGTAAAAATTTTTAAAATTAACAGTAGAAAGTGGAATTCCTCTTGTTGAATAAAATGACGCTAACTTAGGATCTAGTTTAGATAAAATTTTTCTTTGAATCTTAAATTTTTTTTTTTGATCCCATGATACCTGGTACATAAATCTTGCAAAACTATGATCACCATATGGTGTATAAAAAGGAACAAAACTATTAGCTAAGCTTAGATATCTACAAAAATGTGTTCTATAGAAAGCAAAATAATCAATGTATGAAGATAGATCTTTTGCTTTTTTAAATTTAACACCATCTAAATTTTTTTTGTAAAAATTTATTAAATGATCATAATAATCTTTTTTATTCAAAAGATTATTGTGCATTACATCTACTAATTCTACATACCTCTCTAAAAAACTTTGTAAGTCAAGTTGATCATTTTTCTCAAAATAATCTAAATATGAAAGTCTCATAAGTTCTGTTCCGCTCATTCCAGAAATTAAGATAGAAGTATCCTTGTTTTTCACATCAAAAAAATAGCCTGTTCGTCTGTTATAAGTTTGTTTGTGACTGTGCAAAAAAGTTATGTCATCAGTAAGTTTTGGATTCTGATTATATTTTGTTTCACTAAATACCTCAAAATTTAATTTTTTATATTTTATAATCTTATCAATTATATTTAATTCACTAAATTTTCCTTGATTTGAAAAATCTTTATATTCTGTGATAGCTTGAACTCCGACATTAAAATCTATCCCTAACTTTTCTAAAATACTTATAACAAGTCTAGTATCTACTCCTCCTGTAATATCAGAATGTATTCTACCTTTGACATTTTTTAAAAATGAGAGATTATTTGTCAAAATCTCTTCAGCTGTATTTACTATTTCATCAAAAGAATTAAACTTTCCAATTTCTAGATGGTCTTTAAGATTGAAATAATTTTTCTTTGAGACTGACTTTTCTTTTAGTTCATAAATTGATCCAGGATCTAAATATTCTATCTCTTTAAATATATTCTGATCACAACAAGCATAAGTAACATGACGATAATTTTCTGACAAATATTGTGCAATCCCAATGTAATTTAATGTCGTTTTATTATTCTTCGCAAGTAGTAGCATAGAGTTTGAAATTGAAATTTTTTCATTTTGTCTATAAATGTATATAGGATAATATCCCAATTTATCTGTAATTATTTTTATCGCTTGTTTTGAAATTAATATTAAACAAAATTGACCTCTTGTTCCATCTTCAGTCAATATATCTTCTAATTTTTTTCCATTTTCTAAATCTTCTGCAAATAATTTTAAAGCGTCCGAATTAAATTTATTGTTATAAATAAATGTCCCCAAACTAAAATAAAACTTATCATTTTTTTTAAATAAAGAACTTCTTCCATTAGAATATGCAAATTGGATATTATAATTATTACAATTAAATTCAGGATAAAAATCTAAATAATTAGATAAAATTTCTAAATTTTTTTTATTGTATTGAGTATTAGAAATATAAAAACTTTGCATTTCAATAAGTAATTTTTTTATTCAATAATTTTTTATCTAGCTTCACTCTTGATAAAATTTCAACAATTTTTTGTGCTGCACCTTTCTTATAAGGATTTTTTAAAGATTTTATATGTCTTAAATAATTTTTATCAAATAATGATTTTTTTACTGCTTTTATAATTGCAGTTTTTCTATGAGGTACAAATTTTATATTACCAGCATTTTGTCTATCTTTCTGTCTTAAACCAATATTTACAACTGGCAATTTGAGATATGGAGCCTCTAGTACTCCCATACTTGAATTACCCAATAAAACTTTTGCATTTTTAACAATATTGATAAATATTTCCTCAGGTAGGTTTTCAAAATATCTTACTTTCTTATTTTTAAACTTAAATCTTTTAAATACACTTTTCATTATATTCGATCCTGGATCTGAATTTGACTTTATAATTACAGTAGGAAGATTGAGATTATCAATTGCTGATAGAGAAATTCTATAATGATTTTCTGTCTTTTCCACCCAATTACTTACTGGGTGTTGAATGAGTAGCAAAAGAGGCTCTTTCAAAAAACTCAAGTCCAAATATTTTGAGAGTTTTTTAATAGATATTTTTTTTGCTATTTGATATCTGTCAAATGCAGTATGTCCAACATTAAATACTCTCCATTTTTCCTCACCCATTTTTTTTACTCTATCTGCATTTTCTTTAGTAAAACAAAAGCTCAGGCTTGATAATTTTGTTACACTATGCCTAATTACACCATCAATATTTACTCTTGTACGGTCTCCTGCTCCTAAGTGGGCTACAGGTATATTCATATATGCACCAGCTAAAGCAATCGTAATTGACTCCTCTCTATCATAAGGCGCTATAATAAAATCTGGTTTAACTTTTTCTAAAATTTTAATTATTTTCGATAATTGATTAGATGCACTAATTAACCTTGAAGAATATTTGTCTGATGATTTTAGATTATCAATTTTTGCAACAATATTAAATCTATATTTCATAATTTCTCTTATTGTAAATCCAAAATCTTTAGATAGGTGTGCACCACTAACCACTACATATTCACGTAGTTTATTTGATTTTTGAACTGCTTTAATAATTGGGTTTTGAATATAAAAATCTGATCGTATGCCAGTAATAAATAATATTTTTCTTTTTTTCATATAAAAAATTTTTATTTAATTAAAAGTTATTACTAAATCCATTTGAATATAAAAAATCAATAATTGATAAGTCTGGTAAAAATTTTGCAGGGTCACAAACTTGTTTATAATATACCTTTTTTTCAACAAAAGAGATTTTAATATCTTTTGATTTAAAATCATTTTCCTTTAGATAAGATTTTGATCCTTTACCAACTATGTATTCTTTTGCCTTAACCTTTACACATAAATCTAAAATTAGTTCATTATTTTTTGAGCTAACATCCAAATCTGATGACTTAATTATTTTACATTTAATATTCATTCTGTTTAATATTTTTTTTAATAAAAAAGTGTTTAAGTTTTCTAATAATTCCCATTTGTCAGTGAAAGCTGGCATGATTAAAGTTGACACCTCATCAAAATATGGAGAGCTTTTATAGTTATCATATATTAATTTATAATGTTTTTTTTGCCATTCTTGTTCATTATCAATCAATATTTTATTAATAGGTGTTTTCTGAGGAGAATATTGTATGGGTACAGTCAACCATTTCGCACCAGAATTAGTCTTTATCATATTTCTGTTTTGAAAACTTCTTCTTACATATTGAACATCATCTAAAATTATAAATATATCACTCATCGAGGCCTTAAAAAAAAAATTAGGCCATGGAAAATACTCTGGTTGATGTATAAAAACTTTTGACAAAATTATTTCTTTGCTAATTTAGCACAAGATAGAATTAAACATTTAGATATATATTTTGCATCTGATTTACTAATTTTCATATGTAAAGGTAAGTGAAAATGTTTTGACATTAATAAGACTGATTTTTTCAACCTTTTAAAGTTTTTTTTATAAATTTTTTTATAAACAGTTTGTAAATGCAATGGTGGATCATAAGCCCAATTAATATTAATATTATACTTTTTACTCAATTCTTTTTGTAAGATTTCTCTCTTGATTTTTGAGGTATTAATTAATGTAATATGTTTCCATATTGAGAGTCTTTGATTTTTCTTTTTTTTAAGTGAAATTAGATATGGAGACTTTTTAATTTCTTTGTCATAAATATTAATAATTTTTGTTCTATGGGAAATTATTTTATTAATTTTTGAAAATTGATTAATACCCATTACAGCACTAAATTCAGGTACTCTGCAAGTTCGCCAATCAAATTTATAAATTTCAAATTTTTTATTATCCCAATCTCTTCCTCTTTCTCTTAGGGAGAGGGCAAGTTTATAAATTTTATCATTATTTGTTGTAAGCATTCCGCCCTCAGCAGTTGTAATAGTTTTTGTAGCAAAAAAAGAAAAGGTGCCAACATCACCTATAGAACCTACTTGTTTTCCTTTAAATTTTGAACCGATTGCATGTGCACAATCTTCAATTAATAAAATCTTTTTTTGTTTGCAAAATTTTCTTATTTCAAAAACATCATTTGGCATATACCCACCAAAGTAAACCAATATAACAGCCCTAGTCTTTTTATTATAAAGTTTTTTAATTTCTTTTAATTCTAAACAAAATGTTTCAGGATTAATGTTAGCAAATACTATGTTGCCATTTTGAGATGTAACACACATTCCGTCTGCTATAAAAGATTGCACTGGAACAATAACTTGGTCACCTTTTTTTAAATTAAGAGACTTAATTGCAATTTCTAATGCACTTGTACAGCTATTCAAAAATACAGCATATTTAGTCCCAACAAATTTAGCAAATTTATTTTCAAATTCTTTCGTAAATGGACCCGTGCTAAGCTTTCCAGTAAGAATATTTTTTACTTTACTTTTTATCCAACTTATATCTGTCTTGCTAAAATATGGACTAGCTACTTGATAACTTTTTTTACTTTTTCTCATATAGAATTATCATTGATCATTTTAATTAAAGAATTTTGAATTCGAGAAGGATTTAATTTAAGTGTTTTTTTCATTTTTGAAATATCCATATAAGTATTATAGTTAAAATTAGGATTTGATTTTTTAATGTATCGAACTTTTGGATTTGTCCTCATCAAATAAGAAATAAGTTTAATAAGTTGCTTTGTTGTCTTTGGTTGACCGGTTCCTACATTAATAATCTTAAATTGTGATTTTTTTAATATCTTTATTGAATTCAAAATTGATTGTACAGCATCATCTATATAAAGATGATCTCTAATTTGATTTCCATTCGAAAAAACATCAAACTTTTTGTTATTTTTGATTTGTGAAATAGCAAACTTTATGAATCCAGGTAGATTTTGATTTTTCCCAAAAATACCATCAAATCTTAATATTATGAACTTAAAATTTTTTCTTTTATGAAAAAATTCAAAAGTTTTTTCAGCTAACATCTTTGAGAAACCATAAGTATTTTCTGGTTGTAATTTATGGTTCTCTTTTATTGGGAGCTTTTGAGGTCTACCATACACACTGAAGCTTGAACAAATAATAAATTTTTTTATCTTTTTTTTTTCACAAATATTCAACAAATTTAATGATCCAATCAAGTTAGTCTTTAGATATTTTTCAATAGTATCATCCTTTTTAAAGGGTTGTACTGCAGCAGTATGAATTACAAAGTCAACTTTATTTATATTTCTAAATTTTTTATTTAGAGTTTTTGAATTACTTAAGTCACATTTAATTTTTCTTATTTTCTTTTCTAAAAATTTTTTACTATCAAATTTTTTATCTATAACATAAATTTTTTTTGAGATTGGAATTAATCTTTTAATAAGATTTTCTCCAAGAAATCCTGATCCACCAGTAACTATGATTTTCATTTTTTTTTTAGATACTCCCATTTAATTTGATCATCTTCATTTACGTCTTTTAGCAATTTATATCCAATTATCTTCTTTAAATATTTTGGTTGTATTCCTGTAGCAGGTCTTTTAATGGAAATATTTTTAATTGTAATTTTACTTCCTTTTTTAATGTTTGTTCTAGCAGTTAAAGATCTTCTAACATAAATCTTTCCCTGTAATTCAGATTTTTTTGCTATCTTTTTACCATCGCCTAGTGCTCTTTCTATATTTCTTATACACTTTACCATATTTTTAAATTCATTAGGTTCAATCGAAGCTTTGTGGTCTGGTCCATATTGATTTTTATTAAGTGTAATATGTTTTTCAATAATCTTAGCTCCCATAGCAACTGCTGCTAAAGAAGCTTCTATGCCCAAAGAATGGTCAGAGTATCCAATTTTTAAATTGAATTTTTTTTTTAAAGTTTGTATCGCTCTCAAATTTAGATCAGTAAATTTTGCTGGGTAGGAACTAACACAATGTAAAATTGATAAATTAGATTTTTTATTTCTAACACATTTAATAGCCTCTTTTATTTCCTGAATATTAGATCTGCCTGTAGATAAAATCATAGGTTTTTTCTTTTTCGCAACATGAGAAATAAGTGGCAAGTTTGTTATATCTCCAGAGGAAATTTTAAATACTGGTATTTTTAATTCATCTAATTCATCAGCACTTTTAAAATCAAAGGGAGTAGATATTAATTTAATACCTTTTTTTTTCGAATATTCTATCAATATCTTTATATCTTTTTTTTTAAGCATAAGGTTACTTAACATGTTAAATAAAGTTTTATCTTTCTTTGTACTTTTAACTTGATATGAAGATTTTTTTGCTTTTTTGGTTACTAATTCTTTGACATCAAAACTTTGAAATTTTACATAGTCTGCATTTGATTTTTTAGCAGCATCTATAAGTTTTTTTGCTTCCTGAATACTTCCATTATGATTTACACCTGCTTCTGCGATGATTATTACCTTTTCGGACATTAAATTATTTTTTTCGAAGTATAAAAGTTACGTAAGATGCTTTTTTAGGATTATAAGTTTTTGG
>MDSZ01063255.1_pt1 | contig 49213 bp, 40 predicted proteins | sample 811201 | NCBI WGS metagenome assembly MDSZ01 (sample SAMN05326647, study PRJNA326480) | marine metagenome | isolation source: seawater | place: Indian Ocean: North | collected 2010 | reverse complement strand
TTGCTATGTAAAAGTTTTTCTAAAACAGGTTTTATTTCGAAATTATTTTCTCTTAATATTTTAGCAAGTGGTTTTATGATTTTGTCAGTTACCTCACCATCTATCACATAGTAGATAAACCATCTATATAGTTTTTCACATATGTATTCAGAGGTTCTCTCTTGATCAAAAATCATATCTATTAAATCTTCATGCTCTTTTTCTCCGTTATTATGAATAACTTTATTATTGAATTTTGATGAAAATATTTTTGAGCTCGTGTCATGTCTAGATGAAGTAAACTTTTGTCTATCTGGTCCAGAAAAATTTTTTATAACCTCCCATCCCGTTAAAATTTTTGATGCTTCAATTATATCACTTTCAGTATAATATGTATAACTATCTACACCATCGAGTGGACCTTTACCTATTGTAAAAAGCTCAAATAACTCTCTAGCATAATTTTCATTTGGAGCTTCTTTAGTATTGAACTGTCCACTTAGATAAACAAGCATTGCAGGATCTACATTTATTTTTTTAACAAGATTTTTAAAATTTCCTAGATAATTTTTTCGGAGTTTATTATGAAACCAATAATAATATCTTGCATCACCAACTACATCGGCTTCTGAAGCAAAATGGTTTTGCCAAAATAAAACCATTTTCTCTCTAATTGAAAAAGGCAATGCTTCTGTTCCAGTGTGTGGTTGATTAAGAATAAGTCCAATTCTCCATCCAGCATAAGATGCTCTTCTAATAAAATCATTTTTCTTTTTTGAAGCATTCACCCAAGTTTGTCCAATTGGAATCTCAGCATCTTCATCATCTTTAACATTTATAGGCGGTTCAGGAATAAATTCTGTATTACTAAGTAATTTATTTATAGAAGCGGATTTCCCTAAAACAACTGCCTTTTCAATTTCAGATAATTTAGGGCCAAATGTAGTTCTTCTAAGTAAATGAGCTGCAGTTTCAAAATTCCATGTTCCATTGTACTCTTCATCTAAATGAGCTATTGGCAGGGGAAAGTCTGGTAATTTTTGGTTTGCATGTTTAAGAACTTTATCTCTTTTTATCGATGACTTTTTTTTTTCAATTACTTTGCCCATATTTATTTAAAAGATAATTTTTAATACTATTTCTCTCTAAAGTTAAACTTTTATGTCAACTAAAGAAAATAATACAAAAGCAACTCCTTTAATGAAGCAGTATAACGCAATAAAAAAGGAACATCCTAAAACTTTGCTTTTATTTAGAGTTGGCGATTTTTATGAAACCTTTGGTGAAGATGCTATAAAAACAAGTAAGATTTTAGAAATCGTTTTAACTAAAAGAGCTAATGGAGCCGCATCTCATATTGAACTTGCCGGTTTTCCTCATCATGCTCTTGATACTTATCTCCCAAAATTGGTTAAGGCCGGACTAAGAGTAGCGGTTTGTGATCAATTAGAAGATCCAAAAAAAACAAAAGGTATTGTTAAGCGAGGAGTTACCGAGTTAGTAACCCCCGGGCTTTCACTAAATGATAATATTTTAGAATCAAAAAAAAACAATTATTTAGCTTCATTATCAAGGGAAGGTAATTTAATTGGTGTAGCATTACTTGATATTTCTACTGGTGAGTTTCTTATTAGTAGAGGTAAAAAAGAATTGATTGAACAAATTTTACATAATTTTTCGCCATCAGAAATTATATGTTCTAGAACTGATAAAGAATACTTTGAGTCATTTTATAATAATAAAAGTGTTTTTTATTTAGATGATTGGATCTATAAAATTGGTTATGCCTACGATAAGTTAACTTCTTTTTTTAAAGTTCAAAATTTAAAAGGATATGGGATTGAAAATCTAAAAGAAGGTATTATCTCAGCTGGAGCTGTTTTGTTTTATCTTGAGAGCACGGAACATCTTGACCTGGGACATATATCTTCAATTTCAAGAATTGAAGATGATAGGTATATGTGGTTAGACCGGTTTACAATTGATAATCTAGAAATCATTAGTCCTCTAAATGAAAACTCTTCTTCGTTATTAAACATAATAAATCATACTGTTACCCCAATGGGCTCCAGACTATTAAATAGGTGGATCATTCTGCCGCTTTTAGAAAAAAATTTAATTAATGAAAGGCAGGATTTTGTTGAATCCTTTATCGGTAATTTAGATTTACTTAAAAATATAAGAACTACTTTAAAAAACATCTCTGACATTGAAAGAATTGTTTCTAAGATTTCTGTTAAAAGAGTAAATCCCAAAGAATTAATTCAATTAAAAAATTCTCTTAAAAATGTTGCAGAAATCAAGCTCTTATTAAAACATAGCAATAACAAGCTTTTAATTTCTTTTAATGATGAAGTTAATGAATGTTTAAATGTAACTAGTTTAATTGATAAAAACCTTAATGAAGATGCTCCTTTTGCTATTAACCAAGGTGGTATCTTTCGTGAAGGAATCAAAAAGGAGATTGATGAATTAAGAAAAGTTTCAAAAAGCGGAAAGGATTATTTGTTGAAAATACAAAACGAAGAAATAGAGAAAACAGGTATTCCATCACTGAAGATTGCATATAATAAAGTATTTGGTTATTATTTAGAAGTTAGAAACACACACAAAGAAAAAGTTCCCAATAACTGGATTAGAAAACAAACTTTGGTAAATGCTGAAAGATACATCACTGAAGATTTAAAGTTATATGAAGAAAAAATATTAAATGCTGAAGAAAAACTCGTTTCATTAGAATATCAGCTATACCAAGAACTTATTGAAAAACTATTTAAAAGCATTATTTCCATACAACATACTGCTAAAAAAATTGCTTTTATTGATGTAATTAATTCCTTTGCAAAGCTGGCATCAACATCTAATTTTTGTAGACCAGTTCTTACAAATGATTGTTTTATTGATATTAAAAAAGGACGTCATTTAATTATTGAAAAATCATTTTCTCCTGAAGAAGTATATATACCAAATGATATTTATTTAGATAATAAAAAGCAACAAATAATAATAATCACTGGACCAAATATGTCAGGAAAAAGTGCTCTTATAAGACAAACAGCTCTTATTGTTATTTTAGCTCAAATTGGATCCTTTGTTCCTGCTGATTTTGCTAAGATTGGAATTGTAGATAAAGTTTTTACCCGAGTTGGCGCTTCGGATAATTTAGCAAAAGGGGAGTCGACTTTTATGGTTGAAATGACAGAAACAGCAAGTATAATGAACAACCTAAGTAATAGAAGTCTAATCTTGATGGATGAAATTGGTAGAGGCACAAGTACCTATGATGGGATTTCGATCGCATGGTCCATAGTGGAATATTTACATAACCATATGAAATATAAGCCTCTGACATTATTTGCTACCCATTATCACGAATTGAATGATATTTCCTCTCAACTCCAAAGAGTAAAAAACTTTAATGTTGAGGTTAAAGAAATCAATGATGAAATTATTTTTCTTAGAAAGTTGATACCGGGTGGCACCGAACATAGTTTTGGAATAAATGTTGCAAAACTAGCTGGAATGCCAAATCAAATTTTGATTAGGTCTAATGAAATTTTAAAATTATTAGAAAAAAAATCCTTAAAAAACAAAAAAGCTACTCTTACAAAGAAAGATGCTCTATCCAATGTAAAACCTAAGCCAACTATTGATCCTAAACTTGAAAAATGTATAAAAACATTAAATAAAATTGATATTGATAAGATAAGCCCAATAGATGCTTTGCTAAAACTTAATCAAATTCTTGAGATTTTAAATACAGAAGAATAATAGTTTTATAAAATATTTTAAATTTGCTATCCTTAAAGATAATAAGCGAGATTAGCTCAGCTGGTAGAGCACAACCTTGCCAAGGTTGGGGTCGTGGGTTCGAATCCCATATCTCGCTCAAAAATATAAATTTGCCCGGGTGGTGGAATTGGTAGACACGCAGGACTTAAAATCCTGTGGACCTTAAAGTCCGTGTGGGTTCAAGTCCCACCCCGGGTACAATTTATTACCAAAGGAATTTAACAACATGTACTCTCAAAGATTAAAAAATAAAAAAAACTATTCTGGTTGGATAGAGATAATATGCGGTTCAATGTTTTCCGGTAAAACGGAAGAACTAATCAGAAGAGCTAAAAGAGTCAAGCTAGCTAAACAAAAAATTAAAATCTTTAAGCCGAAAGAAGATGTAAGATTTAAAAAAAAGAAAATTGTTTCTCACAATGAAAATAATTTAAAATCTGAAGTAATCGAAAGGCCCTCTGAAATTTTAAAGTTTTCTAAAAATGTTCAAGTTGTTGCGATCGATGAAGCTCAATTTTTTGGTAAAGAAATTATTGAAGTATGTAATAAGTTAGCAAATGACGGAAAAAGAGTAATAGTTGCCGGGTTAGATATGGATTACAAGGGTAGACCTTTTGGTCCAATGCCAAACCTAATGGCAATTGCAGAATATGTAACAAAACTTCATGCTATATGTACTAAAACGGGAAAAATGGCAAATTATACAAGTAGAAAAGTTGATGATAAAAATCTAATAATGGTTGGTCACAAGGATAAGTATGAAGCGTTAAGTAGAGAAGCGTTTTATAATAAAAAAGGTTAATAAATAATGAAAAAGATAAAATCTTATGCTGCATCATCATCAGATTCATTATTAAAACCATTTGACATAACAAGAAGAGATTGTTCTGATTATGATGTTTATATTAATATTGAATATTGTGGAGTATGTCATTCTGATATTCATATGGCAAGAAATGAATGGGGAGGATCAACCATTTATCCAATTGTTCCGGGACATGAAATTATTGGAGTTGTAAATAAGGTTGGTTCAAAAGTAAAAAAGTTCAAAATTGGAGATGATGTTGGAGTGGGAGTATATGTGGATTCTTGTGGCCAATGTTATAACTGTAAAAATAATTTAGATCATTATTGTGAGAAAGGAATTGTGTTAACTTATAATTCATATGAGTATGGAACAAAAACAATAACTTATGGAGGGTACTCAAAGGCTATAGTTGTAAATCAAGATTATGTAGTAAAAATCCCAAAAGGAATGGACAAAGAAAAATCAGCTCCATTATTATGTGCGGGAATAACAACTTATTCACCCTTGAAATATTTTAAAATAGGATCGAATCATAAAGTTGGAATTGCGGGTCTAGGGGGATTAGGTCACATGGGGTTGAAATTTGCTGTTTCTTTTGGTGCTCATGTTACTGTTTTTAGTACTTCTGAATCTAAAAGAGAAGAATCTTTATCGTTAGGAGCTCATAGTTTTGTAAATGTAAAAAATAAAGAAGAGTCTAAAGAAGCATTGAATTCTTGTCATTATATTTTAGATACTGTTTCTTCAAATAGAAATATGAATGAGCTTTTTTCTTGGTTGAGAACTGACGGGGTTATTATGACAGTTGGTCTTCCAACAGAACCACATAAAATTTCAGGGTTTGATTTAATAGATAAAAGAAAAGGTATCGTTGGATCAGCAATTGGCAGTATTAGTGAAACACAGGAAATGATAAATTATTGCCATAAAAATGATATTTACCCTGAAGTAGAAGTGATACCAATAGAAAAAATAAATCTAGCTTTTGAAAATACAGTTGCTGGCAAAGTACGATACAGGTATGTAATTGATATGTCTTCTTTATGAAAGAAATAAAAAACGAAAAATTATTAAGAAATAAATCATTTATTAATAATGAGTGGATTAACTCGTTATTAAATAAAAAATTTTCAGTTTATAATCCATTAGATTTATCATTATTAAGTTCTGTTACTGATTGTGGTGAAAAGGAAACCAAGAAAGCTATAGATTCTGCATATAATGCTTTTATTTTATGGAAGGATTGGACTCCCTCTAAAAGATCACAAATAATTAGAAATTGGTATAATTTAATTCTTGAAAATAAAGAAGATCTTGCTAGAATTATAACCTTAGAACAAGGAAAGCCAATAAAAGAATCTCTTGGCGAAATTGATTATGGTGCTTCATTTGTAGATTGGTTTGCTGAGGAAGCAAAAAGAATATATGGAGATATAATTTCTTCAAATGAGCCTGATAAACGGATTATTGTATTAAAACAGCCTGTTGGCGTAGTAGCGGCAATAACACCGTGGAATTTTCCAATTGCTATGATAACTCGTAAAGTAGCACCAGCGCTGGCCGCTGGTTGTACAGTAGTTTTAAAACCGTCAGAAGATACTCCCCTTTCAGCATTGGCGCTTGCTTATTTAGGTAAGAAAGCAGGATTTCCTAAAGGAGTTTTTAATGTTATTACTACTAATAACCCACAAAATGTTGGTGAAATCTTGACAAAATCTCTAAAAATAAAAAAAATATCTTTTACTGGTTCCTCTAAGGTTGGAAAAATTTTAATAAAACAATCTTCTTCAACTGTAAAAAAACTTTCTATGGAACTTGGAGGAAATGCTCCCTTTATAATTTTTGATGATGCGGATATTGATTTAGCCATTAAAGGAGTGATGCTTTCAAAGTTTAGAAATTCTGGACAAACTTGTATTTGTGCAAACAGGATTTATGTTCAAAAAAGAGTTTACGAATCATTTCTAAAAAAATTTATCATTAAGGTTAAGAATCTGAAAGTTGGCTCGGGATTAAATTCATCAGTTGATATAGGCCCTCTAATAAATAAAGATGCTACTAAAAAGATATTAAAGATTTTAGATGACGCTTTACATAAGGGGGCTAAAATTTTATTAGGAGGAAAAAAGCATAATTATGGAAATAATTTTGTTGAACCTACAATTGTTACCAATATTTCTGATGATATGCTGATTTGTTCTACAGAAATTTTTGGTCCTGTAGCTGCTATATATCTTTTTGATGATGAAAAAGAAATTATAAAAATAGCCAATGACACAAGGGCTGGTCTTGCTGCATATTTTTATGGGAAGGACAATAGCAAAATCTGGAAAACCGCGGAAGAGTTAGAATATGGTATGGTTGGAGTCAATACTGGACTTATATCAACTACAATTGCTCCATTTGGTGGAGTAAAAGAAAGCGGTTTTGGAAGAGAAGGGTCAAAATATGGTATAAATGAATATACAGTATTAAAATATATTTGCATGAAGATTTGACTTTTTAAGTTTAATTTTTTTGATAAAACCTATCTTTCTTTAGCATGTACCTTACGATTTATTTTCAATCATCAAACACTTGTATGGTACAAACATTAATTTGTACCATACATTAGAATTTTTTAAAAAAAATATTATTATTGTATAGTACACCATCAAAATTGTAAGGTACAAACATTAATTCATTCCAAAAATGGAAAAAAAATATCTTTTTAAAAGGCATAAAACCTGGTGGGTTAAAGTTGCAGTTCCCAGAACTCTTCGTGCTAAGTTAGGGTTTGATTTAAGGGAATCTTTAAAAACTCAAGATTTAGAAAAAGCTCAAAAGTTAAAGTGGAAAATCGTTGAAAAACTAAAAAATAAAATAAAAGAGGCAAAGGATGAATCATTAAAAAACAGAAATAAGATTAATGATTTTTTAAATGATGGCCCAATGAAACCAACTGATACAAGCGACCCACAATATTACCATAAAGTTGTAGACTGTCAGTATGCTTGTCCGGCACATACTCCAGTTCCTGAATATATCAGACAGATTGCTCAAGGAAATTATACAGATGCGTATATGATTAATTGGGAGTCAAATGTTTTCCCTGGTATTTTAGGAAGAACATGCGACAGGCCTTGCGAGCCTGCATGTAGAAGAACTAGAACCCATGAAAAACCTGTTGCGATTTGTAGACTTAAAAGAGTGACATATGATTATAAAGGAGATATTAAGAATCGTTTACCTAAAATACCAAAAAATAATGGAAAAAAAATTGCTCTTATTGGTGCGGGACCTGCGTCCCTAACTGTTGCAAGAGATTTGTCAGTTTTAGGTTATCATCTTGTTCTTTATGAAAAAGATCCAAAAGCTGGTGGTTTGATGAGAACTAATATTCCTTCTTTTAGATTGCCCTCTAAAGTTTTAGATGAAGAAATTGATCAAATTTTGAATATGGGAGTTGAAACAAGATTCAATACAGAAATTAAAAGTATGAAATCCTTATTGAATGAAAACTTCGATGCAATATTTATAGGAACAGGCGCACCCAAAGGTCGTGATCTTTTTATTGAGGGTAGAGAGGAAGCAAAAAAAAATATTCATATAGGAATAGATTGGTTGACAAGTATAGCTTTTGAACACACAAATTCAGTGGGAAAAAAAGTTATTGTTTTAGGAGGTGGTAATACTGCTATGGATTGTTGTAGGTCTTCATTGAGGTTAGGTGCTAATGATGTAAAAGTTATAGTTAGAAGTCCTTTTGAAGACATGAAAGCTTCAGAATGGGAAATTGAAGACGCAATGGAAGAAAATATTCCAATTATAGATAATCATGTTCCCAAGAAATTTTTACATAACAATGGCAAATTAATTGGAATGGAATTTGAAAAAGTTAAACCATCATATGATGAAAACGGAAAAAGATCATTAATTCCCACCGGTGAAGATTCTGTAATAATTAAGTGTGATGATGTTATTGTAGCTATAGGCCAATATAATGCATATAATTGGATAGAAAAAGATATTGGAATTGAGTTTGGAGAATGGGATATGCCTGTTGTGGATAAAATAACTTTTCAATCTACTCATGAAAAAATATTTTTTGGAGGTGATGCGGCTTGGGGGCCTGAAAATATTATTTGGGCAGTAGCACATGGTCACCAGGCGGCAATATCAATCGATAAGTTTTGTAAAGGAGAAGATTTAAAAGATAGACCTGACCCTATGACTAATCTTGTTAGTCAAAAAATGGGAGTTCATGAATGGTCATATGATAATGACATATCCCAGAAAAAGAGATTCCTTGTTCCTCATGCTGATCAAAAAATATCACTTAAAAATTTAAAAGTGGAAGTAGAACTTGGTTACGATGAGAAATTAGCATTTGAGGAAGCCCAAAGGTGTTTAAACTGTGATGTACAAACTGTATTTACAGAAAGCAAATGTATTGAGTGTGATGCTTGTGTAGATATATGTCCAACAGATACAATTAATTTTGTTACAAATGATAATGAAGAAAATTTAAGAAAAAAACTTAGAGTACCTGCAACAAATAAAAATCAAGATTTATTGGTCTCAGAAGAACTTCCAACAAAACGAGTGATGGTTAAAGACGAAGATGTTTGTGTTCATTGTGGTTTATGTGCTGAGCGTTGTCCAACAGCTGCATGGGATATGCAAACATTCTTATATGAGGAATCAAGAACTTATAATAACCATACTACTATGAAAATCAAAAATAAAATGCCGCATGGATAAAATTAATTCGGTAAATGAGTTTGTTATAAAATTTGCAAATGTAAATGGCTCTGGATCAGCAAGTGCAAATCAGATGTTTGCTAAAGGGGTATTTAGAATGGGTATTCCCGTCAGCCCAAAAAACATTTTTCCCTCAAATATTCAGGGACTTCCAACTTGGTTTGAGGTAAGGGTAACTGCTAAAGGATATTTAGGAAGAAGAGAAGGTGTTGATATTTCCGTTGCTATGAATCCACAATCATATTCTGAAGATATTTCAGAAATAAATAAAGGTGGGTACTTGATTTATGATTCCAGCTGGAAAAGAGAATTTGGCAGAGATGATATTCACATTATTGGCATTCCATTAACACAATTATGTGTAAAAGAATTTACAAACCCCAAGCTAAGATTACTTTTTAAAAATATTGTATATGTTGGCGCGTTATCTTACTTATTAAATATTGATAAAAAAGTATATATTGATTTATTATCTGAAAAATTTAGAGGAAAAGAAAAACTTATTATTCCTAATGTTAAGGCTTTAGAAATTGGATTTAATTATGCTAAAGAAAACTTTAAAGACTTATGTAAAATTAAAGTTAAAAAAATAAATAAAACTAAGGGCATGATTCTGACAAACGGAAATGATGCTGCTGGATTAGGATGCGTATATGCTGGCGCAACAGTTTGTGCTTGGTATCCAATTACTCCTTCTACATCGGTTGCTGAAGCATTTACAAAATATTGTCAAAAATTAAGGATTGATAAAAAATCTGAAAAAAATAAATTTGCTATAGTTCAGGCTGAAGATGAATTGGCAGCTATTGGTATGGCTATTGGTGCAAATTGGAATGGTTCAAGAGCTTTTACCGCTACAAGTGGACCAGGAATATCTTTAATGTCGGAGTTTTTAGGCCTAGCTTATTTTGCCGAAGTTCCAGTAGTTTTGTTTGATATCCAAAGAGGCGGGCCTTCTACTGGAATGCCTACTAGAACCCAACAATCTGATATATTATTATGTGCTTATGCTTCTCATGGTGATACAAAACATATTATTTTGATTCCTTCTAATCCCACTGAATGTTTTGAGTTCTCAGTAATGGCCTTTGATTTGGCAGATAGATTACAAACTCCAGTAATTGTTCTTTCAGACTTAGATATTGGCATGAATGATTTTTCAACAGAAGAATTTAAGTGGGATGACAAATATTCTTATGACAGAGGAAAAGTATTATCAAAAAAAGATTTGGATGAAATAGAAAATTTTGGAAGATACCTTGACATAGATGGTGATGGAATTCCATATAGAACTTATCCTGGTACTCACCCTGAAAAAGGAGCTTTTTTTACAAGAGGGTCCTCTCATGATGAGTATGCTGTTTACACAGAAGATGGAAAAGTTAATGCAAGAAATATGAAAAGAATATTAAAAAAACATAAAACTGCTTCTAAGTTAATACCTAAGCCAATTATAAAATCATCTAATAACTCAATAGGTGTTATATATTTTGGTGGGTCTGATTATTCTATGATTGAAGCTTTAGATATTTTAGCTGAAGATGGAATTATTTTAGATTCAATGAGAATTCGAGGCTTTCCTTTTGGAATCGAAGTGAATGATTTTATTATTAACCATGATCTTATTTTTGTTGTTGAACAAAACAGAGATGCGCAGATGAAAAAATTAATTATAGCTGAACTCAATGTTTCACCTGAAAAAATGATTTCTATCCTTTGCTTTGATGGAATGCCAATTACAGCAAACTTTATTGATAAAGAAATACAAAGTTATTTAGCAGAAAAAAAAGTAAAAGAATTAATAAGAGAAAAGTAATATGACTTATATAACTAAACCATCTAATTATCATCCTAGATTGAAAAAAAACAAATTGGGTCTTACTAGAAGAGATTATGAAGGTCCTATTTCAACTCTTTGTGCAGGGTGTGGGCATGACTCAATAAGTGCTGCTATCGTAGAAGCTTGTTTTGAATTAAATGTTGCAGCTCACCAAGTTGCGAAGTTATCTGGAATTGGGTGTTCATCTAAAACTCCAGGCTATTTTCTTAAACAATCTCATGGTTTTAATTCTGTTCATGGAAGGATGCCTTCTATTGCAACAGGAGCAAGTCTTGCTAACCATGAATTAACCTATCTTGGTGTCTCGGGAGATGGAGATACTGCATCAATTGGGATAGGTCAATTTGTCCATGCTGTAAGAAGACAATTGAATGTAATATATATAATAGAAAATAATGGTACCTACGGACTTACAAAGGGGCAGTTTTCAGCGACTAATGACCTGGAATCAAAGAGTAAATACGGGGAGGATAACTTATTTCCTCCAATAGATTTAGTTGGCATGGCTTTAAATTTAGGTGCAAGTTTTGTTGCAAGAAGTTTTTCTGGTGATAAGGAACAGCTGATTCCATTAATGAAAGCAGCTTTTAAACATAAAGGTTTTGCGCTTTTAGATGTAATATCTCCATGTGTAACTTTTAATAATCATAAAAATTCAACTAAAAGTTATGATTACATAAGAGAACATAATAACTCTGTTTCTTCAGCTACTGATTTTGTTCCTATTGAAAATACAATTACTGTGAATTATAAAGGAGGTAAAACTCATAATGTTAAACTTCATGATGGATCAGTATTATCTCTTCAAAAAACATCAAAAAATTATAATCCAGAAAACAAAAATGAAGTTATTAATAAGTTACAACAATCGGATCAAGATGGAAAAATCCTAACAGGTTTATTATATATTGATCCAAAATCAAAGGATTTAAATCAAACATTAAATATTATTGAAAAACCATTAAATCAGTTAGATGAAGCTGATCTTTGTCCTGGAAATTCTGAATTAATTAAAATTAATTCTAGTTTTAAATAAAAAATTATATACCCCCAGGAGTACAATTTTTTCTTAAGAAATCTGTAAACATTAGGGCAACATGTGGATAGGCATTTTCTTCTCTTATTCCATGTGATCTATTTGGATAAGACATGAAATAAAAGACCTTTTTATGTTTTATTAATTCATTAATTAATAATTCGGCATTTTGGTAATGAACATTATCATCAGCAGTTCCATGCATATATAATAAATTTCCTTTAAAATTTTTAACATGTGTTAAAGGAGATCCATCAATAAAATCTTGATATGTTTCTTCTGGAATTCCCATATATCTTTCTTGATAAATATTATCATAAGAAAGTTGATAGGCTACAGCTGCAACAGATATTCCGGTATGAAATATTTTAGGGTATTGAAACAAGCAATTTAATGTTGCAGAACCTCCACCACTCCACCCGTGAACAGCAACTCTACTTGTATCTATAAATTTATATTTTTTAAATACTTCCAAAGCTCCCATCCCCATATCTCGAACATTAATCTTTCCAATTCCCCTATAAATTGATTTTCTCCACCTTCTTCCTTTTGGGGAAGGGGTTCCTCTTCCATCAAAAGAAACATAGACATAACCATCTTCTTGCATATCCCCATCGTATAATCTATTTTTTCCAACACCATATCGATCAACTACTGTTGTGCCAGCTGGTTCACTATAAAAATAAAAAAGGATAGGATACTTTTTTTTTGGATCCATATTGTTTGGTTCAACTATCCATCCATCCATAGTAACATCATCAATAGTTGTAATTTGGAAAAAACTAAGAGAGCTATTACTTTTTAATTTAGGGTCAAATCTTTCTGATATGCTTTTTTCATTGTCTATTGATTCATGATTCGGTAGATTAATTAATTGATTCATTGGTTTTGTATAGTAGTTCGAAAATCTATGAAAAGCATAATTTCCATTAGGGCTTATTTGATAGCTATTAGATCCTTTCAAAATCTCCGGGGTAATTTTTTCTAATTTACCATTCCCATTTATTTCTGTCTTGTAAAGATATCTTTGCGTAGCATTTTCTGGAGAAGCTATAAAATATATGACTCCGTTTTTTTCATCTATTCCTAGGGGTTGAATTACATCATACTCTCCATTTGTTACTAAATATTCTTTTTTGGTTTTAATATTATAATTATATATATGGGACCACCCATCTTTTTCAGTTATGTATAAAAAACTATTACCACCATTTATAAATTTCCAGCCGGCTTGATTATTATTTGGCCATGAATTTCTTATATCTACCCAAGCATCATCTTTTTCTTCTCTTAATAATTTAACAGAACCTGTAGAAGCATTTGCTATAAAAATTTTGCTATGATTCTGTTTTCTATTTAGTTGTTGAATATATAGTTCATTTGAGGAAGGGCCCCACATCATTCTTGGCAAATAATTATTATTTGCTGCTCCTGGAATTTTCATCCATGTAATTTTATTTTCATTAATTAAATCAATAACTCCAATTTTTGCAGGAGAAGGAAACTCGCCAACTTTTGGGTATTCAACAGGTATATTGAATGAATAAATAGAATCGGTATTATTAATCATTAAAAAATCCCTTACTTGATTTGCATCAATTTGCCAGAACGCAATTTTTGTTCCATTTTCATTAAATAAAAAACCATCTCTACAATCAAATTCTTCTTCATAGGCCCAATCAAAAGTTCCATTAATTAATTTTTTTGTATTGTTAGAGCTGGTAATTTTTTTTATAGTATTTTTTGTTAAATTTTCAATATATATGTTGGCATTGGTGCTGCTATTTCTAATAGTATTTGTTTCTGAATTTTCTTTACTTACGTAAGCTATATTTTTTCCATCGGGAGAAAATTTTGCAAACATCAGGCTTGACTCTGGAAGAGTATTTCCTAGTTTTTTTAATTCTTTATTTTTTAAATTAAAAACCCAATAATCTCCCTTTGTTTCATATCTCCAGACTTTTTTCGTATTTGTGAAAATTAAAATTTTTTCACGATCTTTTGAAAAAGAATAATTTTTAATTTCAAGAGGTTTCCCGTTATTTGGAGAGATATCTTTTTTGCTTAAAATAATTAAATCTTTTTTCTCTTTTGTACTCTTAAAAATCAGTTCATTATCAATTATTTGATAATAACCTGTTTCTTTTGGATTCCATTGAATTGATTGAGATGATAATTCTATGTTAAAGAATATAAAAATGAATATTATAGTGTAAAGTTTATTTTTTGTTGATTTCATTTAAAAGTTTATTTTATTAATTATTAATTAAAGTTATTAAATTAATAAATTAGTAATAATATATTTTACTATGACTGAAAATACTATAGGATTTATATACAATGAGCATGAAAAAAATGCTGACAAGTTTAAAGTTTTTGACCAATTTGTTGATGAAAGTAAGGAAAAAATATCAAAGGCCGCTGATAACTTAATTATCTTACACAAATCAGACAAACTTAATGATGAAACCAGATCAACGCTCAAGTCTTTAGAAAAGAAGTTAAGGTTGGTATTTAAGGAGATTGATGATATAGATAAAGAAGTTGAGGATATAGCAAGAAGATTTAGATTGGATAAATTGTCTTAATGATTATATCTAACCTTTTTCTATACAATTTAAAATGTGATCCCATAATTTAATTCTTTCTTTCAGTGCCTTTTTTGAATAGCTAATTACATCATCCCATTTTTTCTTGTTATCACCACATAGTTTGCTAATCATTTTTAAAGCGATAGGACCATGATCATCCCCATCAAGCTCTATATGTCTTTCAAGATAATATATTAATTTATTAGCAGAAACGTTTTTCTCATTGTTTATGTTTTTAACAATTTGAATGAACATATTTGGAATTAAATCTTCTCGTCCAAATGTAAAAACAGAAGCAATTTTGTGAGGCTCATTAGTTGCTATGGTATCAAAAGTAAATTGTATAAAATCTTTAATTGGCTGTTTAGCACTAATTTCATCTAAACTTTGTATGATTGATTTTTTTTCTTTGATCTTTTCTAGAAGTGATTCAATTTTATTGCTATTTGCCTTAATTTCTTTCATTGCATCTATATACATCTCATAGTGACTTGAAGGAATATTGGAATTTCCAATATCAGTTTCTTCTTCGAGAACTATTTCATTAATAAATCTTGCTGCCTTGCTATCTTTTGTTGGTGTCCAAGGAATTTCAGTTGAAGTTAAATGTAATTGAAGGGATTTTAAAAGAGACATAAAATCCCAAACAGCATATACATGATTTTCCATGAAAATTTTCAAAGAATTTGCATTATTGATTTTTTCATAAACCTTATGTGAAACCAATTCTTTTTTTAATGGGATTAACTCTTTTTCAACTGTATCTATATTCATCTTATTATTAAATAAATTATTTTGTTTTTTTATAACGAGATTGATTAATTTTGGTTTGAACTAAACTATATTTTTATGGAATCTAAACAAAATAATTATTTACAGGATATTATTACAAATAGTCTTTTATTAACTTCAATATTAATTATTTATGGTTTATTAATTTATGTAATTGATATTTCTTTATATGTTAAATGGTGGTATGGAATCTCAGTTCTTGTAATATCAGTTGCTTTGCTGATTTATTTTGGGATAAATTATAGAAATTCAATTGGAGGTATATTATCCTATAAGGATTCTTTTATTTATTTATATATTCTTTCTTTATTTTCTGCATTATTTCAATTGATATGGGGAATTATTTTCTTTCAAGTAATTGATCCAGAACTAGGTGATAAGCTAAGTCAATTAGTTATTGAAAGTACTGTTTCTGTTATGGAGAGTTTTGGTTCTGGAGGAGAGGCTATTGATGCTACAATTGAACAACTTGAAGAAGATGTGCCTCAAAGCTTTACCCCAATTGGACAAATTAAAAATTTTGGATGGCAATTTTTGACTGCTGCTGTATCATCAGGTATTATAGCAATTTTTGTTAAAAAAAATAAAGAAGTTTCAGATAGATTAAATTAATTTTCGAATAATTTTTTCTAGTGATCCTATTAAAATATCCGCGTTAGCAACTGAAAAACATAGCGGTGGTTTGATTTTAATTACATTATTGTATTCCCCGTCAGTCGATACCAAAATAAATTCTTTTTTCAATTGATTTGTTATGTATTTGGTTTCTTTTGTTGCAGGTTTTCCGTTCATATATTTAAATTCAATTCCTATAAAAAGTCCCAATCCTCTTACTTCATGAATTAATTTAAATTTATTTTTTAATGTATTTAATTTATTAATTAAATAATTCCCAACTATTAATGCGTTTTTTTGAAGCTTTTCTTCTTCTATTATTTTTAGTACGGACTTACCAATTTCACATGATACGGGATTGCCTCCAAATGAACTAAAGAACTCCATGCCATTTTCAAATGATTTATTGATTTTTTCTGTAGTGATGACTGCTGCCATAGGGTGACCGTTTCCAATCGGTTTTCCAAGAATTATAATATCAGGAATAATTTTATGCATTTCATATCCCCAGAAATATTTTCCCAATCTACCAAAACCAGTTTGGGTTTCATCAGAAATATAAAGCCCACCTAGTTTTTTTATTGATGAATATATTTTTTTTATATAATTCTTAGGTAAAAATACTTGGCCTGCACACCCTACGATCGGTTCGGCTATTAGTGCACATAAAGACTTTTTCTTTTCTATTTTTCTTATGGCATAGTTAATTAGTAATGAGTTAGATTTAAATATTCTTTTTTTATTAATAGTATTTGGTATCGGTAATTCAATAATATTTTTTTTCTTTTTGTGTCCTCCTTTTCCAGAATATTTGTAATGACTAATATTTATTCCCCGTGATGTATTTCCATGGTATCCTTGTTCTAGGATAGCAATATTTTTGTTTTGCGTGTGTGTTTTAGCTATTCTAATAGCTAGGTCACTTGCGGCACTTCCAGAATTTACATAAAAAACTTTTTTAAATTTTTTTGGAAATTTTTTCAATAATAATTTAGAATATTCTGAAAGATTAGAGTACAAGTATCTAGTATTCGTATTTAATTTTGCAATTTGTTTTTGAGCTGATTCTGTTATTTTAGGATGTTCATGCCCTACTAAAGGGACATTATTATAGGCATCTAAATATGTATTTCCAATTGAATCATACATATATTGAAATGCAGCTTTATTTATTTGAATTGGAGAATTGTAACTAAGTGAATAGGCTTTACTTAAGTATTTTTTTCTTTCTTTGATTAAATCTAGATTAGAAGATCTTTTTTTAATCGGAATTTTAAGTTCTTTTTTTATTCTGTCTTGAAGCAAAACAGGATTAATAGTTATCCATTTTTTCAATAAGTCTGTTGCACCTTTTTTACTGATTGTAATATACTTATCTGAAGGATCCTCTTTTTCATGAAATGAGGATTTAAGAATTGTGGTACATAGTCTTGCAGGAATAAGATAGTATAGCAAATCAATTTCGATGCTTTTTAGCTTTATTGATTTATTATAAGATTTTAAAAATTTGATTAACCACTTAATTATATCTTCTTTTTCAACAAGTATATACGATAAAGCAATTGCAACCTCATTAATCAAATATGTCTTAACCATATCTCCAAAATCTATTACCCCAATTATATTGTCTTTATTTACTAATATGTTCCAATCATTTGCATCATTGTGAATTATTGATTTTCTTAAATTATAATCATTGGAAAAAACATTTTCATTAAATTGAAGAAGGAAGTATTCAACCAGTTTTTTAGTTTCTACATCTTCTATATATTCAAGATATTTTCGGTTCCAATTCAGATTTTTTATGTCCCATTCAATTTTTCTTGATTCAATAGTTTCATCTTCTAACTTTAATAGTTCTTTATTTATTTTGCCTAAAATTTTACCAAAATTTGAAAAAAGTTTATAAGAGTGTTTTGATTCAGATAAAAATTTACCTTCTATAAAAGAAAGCATTCTGTATATTGCTTTTTCTTTTTTTACAATAGTCAATTCTTCCTTATTTATATTTAAAATAATTTGAGGAAAAATTTTTTTAATTTTTTTATTTAATAAACGTATTATATTATTTTCTGATTTAACAAAATTCAAATTTCTTCTATTAAGACGGTATTTTTTTAATAGAAATGATTTATTGTTGGAAATTATTTTATAATTCAAGCTACCATATCCAATATTCATCCTATCATTAGAATCCAATTGGATAATATTACATTTGTTTATTTTATAAAACTTTTTAATAATTTTTTCCATTTTTCATTTAAGATTTTTGAATAAATAAAAGAGTTCTAAAGCAATTTTGTTAGATGTTGCTATATATTTAGTTGTTTCTTTTTTTGTGTTATCATAACTTTTGGGATCTTCGTATGAAAGTAAAATTCTGCCTAATGTATTAGGAATATTAGGACAATTTTCATCTGAATCGGCACATGTCATGATAGTTATAAAATTATTTTTTAAATTAAGTTCATTTATATGCTTTGAATACATATGAATAGAATTATAACTTTCAGAAAAATTCAAAATATATTTTTTAGCATCTTCTTTTATTTTAAACCCAACTTTCTTTAAAACATTTATAGCTCTAATATTAAACTCTTCTTTACTTGTTCCTGCAGAAAAAATTTTATTTTGTTTTTTGAATATAAAACTAAATGTATGCGCCCATATTTCTGCAAGCTGACTTCTTCTTGAATTGTGTGTGCAAATAAAAATTATCTTTGGGCAATTATTGTTAAGGGTATTTTTATTTAATTCATTAATTATTTTATTAAGAATTTTTAATCTTTTTTTAGAGATAGAATTTTCATTTAATTTTAGAATAAATTCTTTTATGTTTTCATGAACTTTATTAAGTCGATCCAATACTCTTAACTTTTTTTAACAATAAAAATACAATTTAGAAATGAAAAAATGTTTCATTAGCACCCTAATTATTAAACAATGAAATCTGATTTTAAAAAAATTGATAAAATTTTTTCTGAGATAAGAAAAATTGTTATTGGCCAAGATTATATGATAGATAGGTTACTTATTGGCTTATTTACTCAAGGACATATCTTGTTGGAAGGTGTTCCTGGTTTAGCAAAAACATTAACAGTTAAAACATTATCTGATGTTTTAAAGCTTGACTTTAATAGAATTCAGTTCACACCAGATTTATTGCCATCCGATCTAATTGGCACAATGATATTTAACCAAAAAAATTCAAAATTTGAAGTAAAGAAAGGTCCAATTTTCTCTAACATTATTTTAGCTGATGAAATTAATCGTTCTCCTGCTAAGGTTCAATCTGCTCTTTTAGAGTCTATGCAAGAAAGACAGGTAACTATCGGAGATGTTTCATATAATTTGGACAACCCTTTTCTTGTATTAGCAACACAAAATCCGATAGATCAAGAGGGAACATATCCTTTGCCTGAAGCTCAAAGGGATAGGTTTATGATGAAAATTAATGTTAATTATCCAACAAAAGAAGAAGAATTAGAAATAATGAAAAGAATGTCAAATCTTAATTTTAATCATAAAGTAAACAGAATTTTAACAAAAAAAGATGTTCTTAGAATTAGAAGCCATATTAACAAAGTTTCAATTTCAGATTCATTGGAGAAATATATAATTTCAGTAGTAAATGCTACAAGAAATCCTGAAATTATTGGATTAAAAAATGAGTCTGATTATATCAATTATGGAGCATCCCCAAGAGCAAGTATAAATATGAATTTAGCATCTAAAGCAATTGCTTTTTTTAATGAAAGGGATTATGTTTTACCCGATGATATAAAAAACATAGCCGTTGACGTATTGAATCACAGAATCATTTTAAACTATGAGGCTGAGGCAGATGGTATTACAACAACGAAAATTATTAATTCCATTTTGGAAAAGATTGAAATCAATAGCTAGGAAAATTATCAATTAAGATCTTGAATTAGTTTTTTATAATTATCTAATTCTAAATACATTTTTTCAATTGATGATTCAAATATGTACTTGTTAACTTTATTTTTTTGATATATTTTATAAAAGAGTCCTTTATTTTGTTCAAGCAATCTTGGTTGTTGCCTTATCAATCTATTTTGTTTTCTATCATATTTTTTTATTTTATTTTCGAGTGAAATAATATGATCTTGGTAAAATTTCCTTTGTAAAACAATTCTAATTCCTTTAAGTAATATTTTTATACTCATCATTTTTTCTTCATCATTATAATCTTCAATTGTACTTTTTATTACCGTTTTTTTATTTTCATTTTCAATGAAGGTTTTTATATTCAACTGCTTAGAGTTTTCTTCGGATTTAATTATATGATAAACTATTTTTTTATCAATATTTACTTCACCAAATTTTTTAAAGTAAATTAAACACTCTTTCGTAACTAATTTTTTTGGTAATGAAACAATTAATGATAAACAATTATAACTTTTATCATCAATTATAATTTTTGATTCTTTGATTTCAGAAAACAAATTTTGAGCGTTTAATTTGTGGTTATTACTAAATAAAAATAATGAATAAATTAAGTAAAATTGAATTAAGATTTTTGTCATGTTTTAATTATAAATTAATTGCTAAATTATGAAATCTATTTTAATTTCTGGTGGGACTGGTTTAATTGGGTCAAAACTAATTGAGTCTTTAAATAAATCGAAGTACAAGATATATGTATTAACTAGAAAAAGATCATTTACTAAAAACGGAGTTCATTATATAAATTGGAATCCAAAAAATTTAGAATTAAATATATCTAAAATAAAAAATTTATATTCTGTAATTAATTTAGTAGGACAACCAATAGATGGATGGTTATGGACAAAAGCGTACAAAAAAAAGTTATTAAATAGTAGAGTTGATTCTACCAAATTGTTATTTCAAAAAGTAAAAGATTTAAAGTTAAAGCCAGAATCTTTTATATCTGCTTCAGCTATTGGATATTATGAATTTGATACTTTAAAGCCTCAAGATGAAAATGACATGCCTGGAAAATCATTTTTATCTGAAGTAGTTCAAGAATGGGAAAAAGAAATATCTAAATTTAAATCTCTAAAAATTAGAACTACAACTTTGAGGATTGGTTTAGTATTTTCTAGAAATGGGGGTATTCTAAAAAAACTATACCCTTTATTTAAATTTTTTCTTGGGGTTCCTCTTGGCTCTGGTAATCAAATTATGAGTTGGATTCATGAAGATGATATGATTAATATAATTATTAAAGTACTGGAGAACAAAAACTTAAAAGGAACTTTTAATGCGGTTGCACCTGAAAGAACTACTAATTTGATTTTCACTAAGTCTTTATTAAAAGTTTTAAATAGATTTTCCTATCCAGAATTTATTAAAGTTCCATCTTTTTTTCTTAGAATTATTTTGGGCGAGCAATCTGATCTTGTCTTGAATGGATTAAATGTTTCATCAAAAAAATTAATTAAAGAAAATTATAAATTTAAATTCCCTGAATTAATGTTTGCATTAAAGTCTATTTATGATGAAAAAAAATCAAAATAATTTTTCTTAAAGGGTTAAAAATATTCAATAAGCTATTATAGATTTACCTAAAAATAAAAGTCATTTACATGAAGGTATTTAGAATTTTTATTATCACCTTTTCTTACTATTTAATTAGTTGCAATGCCGATATATCAAAAGAGAAAAATAATAATCAAAAAAGTTTTCAAAAGGTCAAAATATATTCTGTTCCTTCATCATTTACTTTCGCTGGGGAATCTATACCTTTAGATCTTCCAGATGTTAGAGAAAGGTTCGATAAGGAGCTTCATGTGAACTCTTATCTCCATTCCTCTACTATTTTATTACTTAAAAGAGCAAGAAGGTGGTTGCCTCAAATATCTCAAATTCTCAAATCGAATGATATACCCGAGGACTTTAAATATTTGCCAGTAATAGAAAGTGGATTAGAAAATGCAATTTCTTATAAAAGAGCCGTTGGGTTTTGGCAGTTTCTAGCACCAACTGCTAGGGAAAATGGACTGGTAGTAAATAATGAAATTGATGAAAGGTATGATCCTATAAAATCTACTTATGCCGCAGTAAAATATCTTAAGAAAGCTAATAAAAAGTTTGATAATTGGGTTTCTTCAGCAGCATCTTATAATAGAGGTGTTAGAGGTATTGAAAATTCAATGAAATCACAAAAAGTTAATGATTTTTTTAGTTTATATCTTAACAAGGAAACTACTCGTTATATTTATAGAATTTTAGCAGTAAAAGCAATTTTTGAGGACCCATCAAAATATGGTTTTAATTTAGATTCATTGGATTATTATTATCCTGAAAAACTTAAAGAATACAAAATTACTAGGTCTATTCCAAATCTAACAAATTGGTCTTTAACCAATGGTTCTAATTATAAGGAATTAAAGAGATATAATCCTTGGCTTAGAAAAAATAGTTTGACTTTGAGAAAAAATAAAAATTACATTATTTACCTTCCTAACAGATGAATAATTTAAAGAATGATTTTGAAAGGTTATCAGTAAATAAAAATAAAATTGAAATTTTAGGGGCTAGAGAAAATAATTTAAAAAACATCAATTTAGTTTTTCCTAAAAATAAATTAATAGTGTTTACTGGTATTTCAGGTAGTGGCAAAAGTTCTTTAGCCTTTGATACTATTTATGCTGAGGGTCAAAGAAGATATATGGAAAGCTTTTCTGCATATGCTAGAACATTTATTGGCAATTTAGAAAGACCCAATGTTGATAAAATAAATGGTCTTTCACCTGTGATTTCTATAGAACAAAAAACCACTTCAAAAAACCCAAGATCTACGGTAGGAACGTTAACAGAAATTTATGATTTTTTGAGGTTATTGTATGCTAGAATATCAGACCCCTTCTCTCATATTTCTGGAAAGAAAATGACTAAACAAAACTTTGAAACAATTAATTTATTAATTAAGAATAAATATGATAAAAAATCCATATATGTTTTGTCGCCAGTTGTTATTGGAAGAAAAGGAAATTATAGGGAATTATTTATTCAAATAGCTAAAATGGGTTTCACTCAAGTAAGGATTGATGGAAAAATAGTAAACATTTCAAAAAATATGGAAGTTGATAGATATTCAATTCATGATATTGAAATTATAATTGATAAATTGAAAGTCGAAAAATCTAATTATAATAGACTTGAGCATTCAATTAAATTAGCACTTGATAATGGCGATAATTCATTATATATTATAGACGAAGACAATTCTATTCAATATTATTCAAAAAAATTAATGGATCCAGAAAGTGGTATTTCTTATGAGGATCCATCCCCAAATAATTTTTCATTTAATTCACCGTATGGTGCTTGTAAAAAATGTAATGGATTAGGTGTCCTTGAAGAAATAGATCAAGAATCTTTAATAGAGGACAAAAACTTAAGTATTAGTAGGGGAGGAATTATTCCTTTGGGAATATACCGTGATATATGGATTTTCAAAAAGATAGAATCAATACTAAAAAAAAACAAATTAGATATTACAACTCCAATAAAAAAAATACCCAAACATGTCATTAATGAAATTTTGTTTGGTAGTCAAGAAGAGATTGGTGTTAAATCAAAAAAATACCCTGGGACTATATGGAATACAAAATATGAAGGAATTATAAACTTTATGTCAAATTATAAAAACAAAGGATCATCAAAATGGAAATCATTTATGGAAAATTTTTTTGTTGAAACTAATTGTTCTAGTTGTCAAGGCAGGAGGCTTAAAAAGGAATCATTACACTTTTTAATAGATAATAAAAATATATTTGAACTTACGGAATGGAGTATTTTTAAATTACATGAGTGGTTTAAAAAACTTCCAAAAAAATTAAAAAAAGATAAAAGCCTTATTGCAAATCCTATACTGAAGGAAATAAATAAAAGAATTAAATTTTTATTAGATGTTGGTTTAGGATATTTAAATTTAAATAGATCATTAAAATCTTTATCGGGTGGTGAGGCACAAAGAATTCGATTAGCTACTCAAATAGGAACTCAACTAATGGATGTTTTATATATTCTTGATGAGCCAAGCATTGGTTTACATCAAAAAGATAACGACAAACTAATTAATTCTTTAAAATCTTTAAGAGATATAGGGAATACTGTCATAGTTGTTGAACACGATAAAGAAATGATGATTAATTCAGATTATATTGTTGATATAGGCCCTGGACCAGGTGTAGATGGGGGAGAAATTGTAGCTCAAGGTCATCCTAAAATTTTCAAATCACAAGATTCTTTAACAGCAAAATATTTAAATGGATCAAAAACAATAAGTAACAAAAATAACTCAGTTTCAAAAAAATTATCATACATAAAACTAAAGGGTGCATCTGGATTTAATTTAAAAAATGTAAACTTAAAATTTCCTTTGTCATCAATGGTCTGCATAACAGGGGTTTCAGGCAGTGGAAAGTCTACTTTAATTAATAAAACTTTAGCACCTATTTTGAAACAAAAACTTTATAACTCTAGACAAAAACCTCTTCCTTACATTTCTATTTCTGGAGTTGAATACATTGATAAAATAATTGAAGTGGACCAGTCTCCTATAGGTAGAACCCCAAGGTCAAATCCCGCTACTTATATTGGTGTTTTTTCCGATATAAGAAACTTATTTTCTCAAATGTTGGAATCGAAAATCAGAGGCTTTAAGCCAGGTAATTTTTCATTTAATGTCAAAGGAGGCAGATGTGAAGTTTGTAGAGGCGCAGGTATTAAAATAATTGAAATGGATTTTTTGCCTAATGTTAAAATTGAATGCGATGCTTGTTACGGCAAAAGATATAATAGAGAAACCTTAGAAGTGAGGTTTAAAGGAAAGTCAATTTTTGATGTATTAAACATGACAGTAAGTGAAGCTTGTGTGTTTTTTAAAAAAAACTACAAAATTTTTAAAAAATTAAAATCTTTGTTAGATGTTGGCCTAGGATATATTTCATTAGGTCAATATGCTACAACTTTATCTGGAGGTGAAGCTCAGAGGATAAAGCTTGCAGCTCAATTAAGTAAAAAAGATACTGGCAAAACTTTATATTTATTAGATGAACCAACAACTGGGTTGCATTTTAAGGATATTGAAAATCTTTTAATAGTGCTAAATGAATTAATTGATAAAGGCAATTCAGTATTAATAATTGAGCATAATATGGATATTATTAAATCATCGGATTACATAATTGATATGGGCCCTGATGGAGGAGAAAATGGAGGAAATATTATTGCTGAGGGAGAAAAACAAAGTATAATAAAAAATAAAAACAGCTATACAGGTAAATTTTTAAAAAAAGAATTAGACTTAAACAAGTAACTTTTCAGCAATATAATCTGGAAAAATTCCTCCTTTTTTTGTTGCCTTTATTTTTGTTTTATTTATGTAAATCAATTTATCATCGATTAGCTTTTCAATTGTTTGTTTTTGGTTTTTAAGAATGTCATATTTATGTTTTTTGATTAATTGATTATTATCTATTCCCCATTTTGTTCTTATTCCAATCATAATTATCTCATTAATTTTCATTTTTTTGGAGAGTTTTTCTTCAGTAATCGGTATAATACTTTTATTTAAAGAAGATATATATTTCTTATTATCTGAAATATTCCAGTATCTAAACTCGCCATTAAATGAATGAGCACTGGGTCCTATTCCAAGATATTTTTTTCTTTTCCAATATCCTGAATTATGTTTTGACTCATATCCTTTTTTAGAAAAACTTGATGTTTCATATTGAATGTATTTTTCTTTTTCAAGCATTTCTTTTAATAAATTGAATTGTCTAATTATTTCTTCTTCTTTTTCCTTTTTTATTATATTATTATTTAACCAATTCTGGAAAACTGTATTTTTTTCAATAGTTAAACTATATGCTGAAATATGTGGAGGGCTCAATTTTATAATTTCATTAATATCACTTTCTAAGTTATCGTATTTATTACTTGGGATGCCATAAATTAAATCAATAGAAAAATTATCAAAATGTTCAGATATTTTTTTTATGGATGATATAGCAGTCGATTTGTTATGACTTCTATTGATAAAGTTTAGGATTTTATCATTTAAGCTTTGAACTCCAAGACTTATCCTATTTATCCCATATTTTTTCCATTTCGTTAAATTTTCATAATTGATATCATCAGGATTTGCCTCTAAGCTTATTTCTATATTTGGATTAATTTCAAAGTTATTTTTTATTTGATTCATAACTTTTTCTATATAATCGGGGTTAATCATTGACGGAGTTCCACCACCAAAATATATTGTCTCTACATTACTTCTATCTAAAAATTTTTTTCTTAAAATCAATTCAAATTGAATTGCTTCAATTAATTTGGTTACATTATTTTTATTTGTAGTTATATAAAAGTCACAATAATGACATTTCTTTTTACAGAAAGGTATATGAATATATATGCCAGCCATTTAAATATATTTTTCGATGACAATATTCTTAATATTAAAGATAAAGTCATATATAATTATGATATTTTATTAATTATGATTTTTATAATTTGTTTATTAATTATTTATTATAAAACAAATTTTAATAAATATTATAAAAAATATGTTGATGGGAAATTTTTTTATTTTTCTCAACTTGGAGATGATTTTTTTTATAAAAAAAGCATATTAAGTTATGCTACAATTATCCCTATTTTAATCATATCTCTTATTTTATCTCTTGCATCAAGTTATATTGTAAAGGATATTTATTTAAATAGTTATTTCGGTGATTATAGTTTTTCAGAAATTTCTACATGGTTAATTATCTCGTTAATTCTATTTATTTATACTTATTTCAGACTCTTTGCATTTATTTTAGTTGGAAGGGTTTTTAAATTTGAAGTTAAAATTTTAAATGTTATAGTTTATGATTTTTTAAGAATCACGATTTTTTTATCATCGATTAACGTTTTTCTTTTTTTTCTATTTTATTCTTTTACTGATTTTGAATTTTCAAAGACAGTATTTGAAACAAATAGGTTTATAATTGTCATTTTTAGATTTTTTTATTTCTTTTTAAGAATTAAAAAAATTAAACACATAAACTTATTTAAGTTGACTTTTTATTTAACTATAACTGAATTGTTTTTATCATTAATTACATTGCTTTTAGGTTATGATCAGTTAAGAGATTTCTCAATAAATAAATTATCATAATTTTTAAGGATTTTTAATTTCTATTTTGAATTAAAATTTATTTTATAAATTTGTGCCTCATTTTTAGATCATGAGCGAAATTAAATACAACAAGAAGAGGTTAAAAAAGGTTGAAAGTATATTGATTTCACAACCTAAGCCTTCTAATGATGCTTCTCCGTTTTATAAACTAGTTAATAATTATAACTTAAAAGTTGATTTCAGGCCATTTGAACAGCTTGATCCTGTAAGTGTCAAAGATTTCCGCAAGCAGAAAATAAATATTTTAGAACATACTGCTATTATTTTTACAAGTAGAAATGCTGTTGATCATTTTTTCAAGTTAGCGGAAGGACTAAAGATAAATATTCCAACAGACATGAAATATTTTTGTATATCAGAACAAACAGCTAATTATCTCCAGAAATATATTGTAATTAGAAAAAGAAAAATTTTTGTTGGAAACAGAACACCCTTGGAATTATTAGATGCCATTAGTGAAGCTGTCAAAAAGTTTCCTGATGAAAAGTTTTTATTTCCTTGTTCAGATGTTAGAAAAAAATTGATTTCTAAATTTCTTAAAAAAAATAATTTAGATTATTCAGAAGCTATTATTTATAATACAGTTCCAAGTGATTTATCTGATTTAGAAGATGTTTTTTATGATATGTTAGTTTTTTATAGCCCTTCAGGTATTCATTCTTTATTTAAAAATTTTCCAAAGTTCAAACAAAATGATACTAGAATTGCTGGTTTTGGGCCTACTACTCAAAAAGCAATTAGTAAGAAAAAACTTGTTTTGGATGTAGAAGCTCCTTTGCCTTCTGCTCCCTCTATGGTTAGAGCCATCGAATTATATGTTAAGGCTGCAAATAAAATTTCCAATTAATATAAACTTGTTTTAAATCGTTTTCGTTTATTATTATATTTAATAATAAATTAATGTGTATCGATGAAATGAAAAAAATACCAGTTTTTTTATTACTGTTTTTATTTTTTTACTATGACGTATATTCTCAACAAGACCCGTATTTTAGTAGTTATTCATTCAATCCTGTATTAATTAATTCAAGCTTATCTTCTTTTGAAGAAAAAAATTATGTTACGGCAATATATAGAAATCAATGGACAGGATACTCTTCATACTCCTCAAGTAATCTAACATATAATAGAGGAGGATCACCTATTTCTAAATTGTTAACTGTTGTTTTAAAAGATAAAAAGAAAAAACTTTCTTTTGGGGCTAATATAATTGATGATGAATTGGGACCAAAATCAACATTTGAAATTAAACCGTTTATTGCGTTTAATAAAAAAATTAATAATTCTATATTAAGCTTAAGTTTATCTCCCTCTATTGGTAATCAAACTTTAAACTTTGATCAATTTATATTTGTTGATAAAAGTGACCCCTTCAATATTCAGGGGAAAGAAACAGAATGGCAGCCTGATTTTGATGTTGGGTTTTCCTATTTAGGAAATAAACTCCTTTTAAGCTTATCAATAAATCATTTATTAAGCCCCTCTTTTAGCTTTGGGATACCAGGATTGATTAATAGAAGAGAGATAACATATAACATATTATCTAAGTTTAGTTTAGAGGTTGATAGAGACTTAACTATAGAACCGTATTTATTATTAAGATCAGATTTATCCACATTTACATTTGATATAAGTGGTTTAGCAACTTATAAAGATAGGTTTAAAATTGGCACCTCATATAGACATAATGAGGCAGTAATTTTATTTTTTGGCTATAGTCTACTTAAACAAAATAGGTTACACCTCGGTTATGCGTTTGATTATGTTATTAAAAATATTAATGCCAAAAGCACAACTTCTAACGAAATTCTTATCAGATATGATCTTCCAATGCCGCAGGTAAAGAAACCTATAAGAACACCTAGATTTATTTATTAAAATTCTTTAAAAATTTTAATTTTTTAAATTTTACAAAATTTTATTAAATTTGCTGTCCATTTTTAAGTAAACCTTTAATCACCGTAAAACTAAACTAATAATAGATTCAATTATTTGTTAATAAAAGCAATAATTTAGATTTTTTAAAGTTAAACATTAACTTTGATAATTGTTTATGAAAATATTTAGATCAAATATTATATGGAATTTCTGTCTCTGGGCATTATTTGTCATTGTGCTTAATGGATGCTTTATTTTAGGTGGTGGTGTTAGCCAAAAAGATGGAAAGCAAAAAGGGCAATTGGTTGGGGCTCCAGATAGAGATGGTTTTGAAATGGCTGCTCAATATGGTATGGTTAAAATTCCAACAGGAAAGTTCTACATGGGGCAAGCTGATGAAAATATTCAATTAGATCAAAGTAACAGAAACAGACAAGTTACAATTAGTGCCTTTTATATGGATGATACTGAAATCACTAATAATGAGTATAGACAATTTATTAGATATATTGAAATGAACTCTCAAGATGGTGCAGAAGAGGGTGGCGCAGAAGAAGATACTGATATTGGTGGTCCAATCTACCGTATACCAGATGGTTATACTCTTCAAGACCTTAAACCTGATAGTACTGTTTGGAGTACTGATTTTACCCATCATTATGGAGATCCTTTGCTAGCATATTACTGGAGCCATCCAGCATTTGATGATTATCCAGTAGTTGGTGTTTCTTGGAAATCAGCTAATGAATTTACAAAATGGAGAAGTAACTTTCTAAATGATTATCGTAAATCAAAGAAACTTCAACCTTTTCCTAACTTTAGACTACCTACTGAGGCAGAGTGGGAATATGCTTCTAGGGGTGGTAGAGATAATGTAAAGTATCCTTGGGGAAATCCATATGTTAGAAATTCTAGAGGTTGTGTGTTAGCAAACTTTAAACCTGGAAGGGGTAATTATGTAGATGATGGATATGCTTATACCTCTCCAGTAGGAGCTTTTTTCCCTAATGATTTCGGTTTGTATGATATGTCTGGTAATGTAGCTGAGTGGTGTTTAGATGCTTATATTGATGAATATACACCTATAACTTGGGATTTAAATCCTGTTTTTAGAAATGACACTATAAATGAAAAAGTTATAAGAGGTGGTTCTTGGAAAGATATTGCATTCTTTATTGAAGTAGCAACTAGAACATACGAACACCAAGATACTGTAAGGGCATTTATAGGTTTTAGAACTGCACTCCCTCATTTAGGAAGAAGCTATGATAATTTTTAATATTAAATTAAATTTTTAACTTACATATTATTATAAAAGATATTATTTTAACTAATTAAACTAAATTTTAAAACAACTAAATTAAAAAACTATGATTACTAAAAAAGCATCTAGTAATCCAATATTAGCTTGGATTCAAAATGAAGATAATATGAACTTCATTTATGGTATGGGAGCAGCGGTTGTAATTGTTGGCGCCCTATTTAAATTACAACATTGGCCTGGGGCTAATGCAATGTTAATAATAGGTTTAGGTACCGAGGCATTAATTTTTGCTATTAGTGCGTTTGATCCACCAACTGTACATGAGTGGGACTGGAGTAAGGTTTATCCTCAATTAAGAATAGACGGTAAAGGAACTAGCGCTTCTCAGGTTGATAATCTTATGAAAGAAGCAGAATTGGATCCTGCTGTATTAAAAAGTGTAGGTGAAGGTATGAGAAAAATGGCAGCACAAGCTAAAAACATTAATACGTTAGCTGATGCTTCTGTAGCTGCGCAGCAGTATACTGAAAGCATGAAAGGAGCTGCTGAGTCTTTAAATTCAGTAAATGAATCTTACAATACTATATCATCTACTGCTAAAGATCTTGCTTCTTCAACTTCTAATGTAAAAGATGCAGTTGAATTGACTGAACAGTATAAAGAGAACCTTAAGAGCGCAACTGCTTCTTTGGGAGCTATAGTAGCTGCTTCTGGTGCTATTACCGAAACTGCATCAAGCATGTCGGGATCTCCTGAAGATGCTGCTAAGTTGCAAAAAGAACTTAAAGACCTTACTGATAATCTTAGTAAGTTAAATGGTATTTACAGCGGAATGTATCATGCAATGCATGATTAATAAATTACTTAATTAATTAAACAAAAATAATTAAATAAAATAATACTATGGCTGGAGGAAATAGCCCACGAGATAAGATGATCCAAGTTATGTACTTGGTTCTAATTGCTATGTTAGCATTAAACATTGATACTGCGGTTTTAGAAAAGTTTGTATTAATTAATCAAAGCTTTGAGGTGACTAATGAGGAAAAAGAAGTTGATAATGACAAGAAACTCGAAGCGATTAGAGTAGCTGTTGATGATTCTGGAAATAGAGCTGAAGATGTTGCTGTACTTGAAAAGGCAAAAAAATTGAGGGAAGAAGCCAGAGATTTGATGACTTATATGACAAATTTCAAGGATAGCATTACAAATATGACTGGTGGAAGGGATGATAATGGTAAGTACGTTGGTTATAAAGATGTTGATGCTGTTTCAAGATTTATGGTCAAACTAGGTAATGGTGATTCATTGCAGAATAGATTAAATAGATATACTCAATTGGTTAGAGAAGCAACACAAGATACTTCAATTGTGGATTTAGCAAGAAATGCTAATCAAATTGCAATATATCAAGATAATGATGCTTTTAATCATTTACCTTTTAAAGAGTTAAATTTTGGCTATAATACTCCAATGGTAGGTGGATTGGCTTCTTTGAGTCAATTACAAAATGATTTAATTAACCTTGAAATTAAAGCGTTGGATCATTTAGCTGCTTCAGTAGGTGCTGCTGATTTAAAATTTGATGTAGTTTCCCTAACAACATTACCTGAACAAAAAGTTGTCGCTGCAGGAGCAAAATATAGTGCCCAAATGTTTTTATCTGCAGGTTCTTCTGCTATTGTTCCGGTCATGACTGCTAATGGAGACACACTAGAGGTTGAAAATGGAAGGGGACTTTATGAGTTTACAACAACTCCTGGAAGTTATGATAAAGAAGGGTTGGCAAAGAAGTCATATATTGGAGCAATAAGTGTTACACTTCCTGGAGGAAGGGATACTACTTTTATAGATACTGTTGAGTATTTTGTTGCAAGACCTGTAATTCAAATTCAATCTGCTTCAGTTCAAGCATTGTATTTGAATTGTGGAAACGAACTTCAAGTTAATGTTCCAGCTCTTGGTTCATCATATGCTCCAAGTTTTTCAATGACAGGAGGCGATGTAATTAAGGGGTCTCAAATTGGACAAGTTACTCTTGTGCCAAAGGCAAAAAATGTTGAGTTAAGAGTAAATAATGGAGGAAACTATATAGGTTCTCAAAAATTTGGCGTAAGACAAATTCCTGCTCCCGAAATACAAGCAAGAATTAGAGGTAAACAAATTGATGGTAAAAGAGGTATACCAATTAGTACTAGGTCTTTTGATTTAGATGCAATAGCAGATGCTAGTTTTGCTCAATTTTTACCTAAGGATTCGAAGTTTAGAGTAATGGAAGCAGAAATTACTCTTGTTAGGTCAGGTAGAGGTGGTGCTAGTTTTAGCGTTAAATCTCCAAAGGTACCTTTAAATAGATTATCGGGTCAAATGAGAAAAGGAGATGCTTTAGTTATAGAAATTAAAAGAGTGGCTAGAGCAAATTTTCAAGGAAGGACAGAAAATTTTAGAAACTTTTCTCCTAAGTATATTAATATTCCTTTAAACTAAATATTACATGAAAAAAACAAACTTTGTAATTTTTCTATTTCTTTTCCTGTTTTTTGCTTCTGTTGATCAAGTTAGATCTCAGTCTGTAAGAGAGGGGTATAATCCTTTATCAGCCACTAAACAAGTTCATGAAGATTATCTCATGTGGAAAAGAACTATTTGGAGAAATGTTAATTTGAAAGAACCTCAAAACAAACCTTTCTTTGCAAAAAACAGAGAAATTACAAAGTTTATTTTTGATGCTGTAGCTAATGGTACATTGCAACCATATACTAATGATTCTGTAACCGAAAGACAACTGATGACAGCGGAAGAATTTGCGGCTAAGCTAGTTGTAGAAGAAGAAGGTGCTGGTGACGATGGATTTGGCGATGATGATGGATTTGGCGATGATGGTTTTGATGATTTTGGTTTTGGTGAAGAAGAAGATGATCCATTTGGAGACCCATTTGGTGATGGTGGTGAAGAAGAAGAAGAAGGCGGTATAGTTATTCCTCCTCAAGAAATTTCTTTAATGGAATTAAAAGAAGATATATATTTTGATAGAGTTCACTCTAGAATTTATTTTGATATTCAAGCAGTTACTCTAATTCTTCCAGCGGCATCAGCAGATAGATCAAGTGACGGTGGATTTACATCTTATGATTATAATCCTGCAGGATTCGAAAAAGCTATTGCTTCATTCAGGTTTATTGATCTTTATAATTTATTTAGGAATAATCCTGATGCTCTATGGTATAATGATAGAAATATTGCTCAACATAAAAATCTATCAGATGCTTTTTTGTTAAGACTTTTTAAAGGAAATATTGTTAAAGTTGCTAATGTTGATGACAATAGGATTGCCGATCTTTTTGATGGTAAAGAAGCAATAATTCAAAGTCTAAAAGTAGAGCAAGATCTTATTGAGTGGGAAGCTGCTTTGTGGGAATATTAGTTTTTATTTTTCTTCAAGAATTTCTCTATAATTTCTACTTTTTTAATTGAACCTAATATTTTTTTTAATTTCATTTTATCGCTTATATCAATTTTTTGAATACTACCGTATTCTTTTATAAGTTTAAATTTTGATTTTTCCCCTATCCCTTTAATATTGTCTAAACTGGATTCTATCAACATTTTATTTCTAAGTTTTTTGTGATAAGAAATAGCAAATCTGTGTGCTTCATTCCTAATTGCTTGTAATAATTTTAATGATTCGGATTTCTTATTAATTAATATGGGTAATGAATCTTCTGGGAAATATATTTCTTCTAGCTTTTTTGCAATTCCAATAATATTTAACTTATCATATATCTTTAATTTTTTTAATATTTTTGTAGCCGAAGATAGTTGTCCTTTTCCACCATCAATAACTATTAGGTCCGGCATATTTTTTTTTTCAGATATTAGTCTATTATATCTTCTTTCTACAACTTCTTCAATCGATTTATAATCATTTATTCCATCTACACTTCTAATTTTATATTTTCTATAATCTCTTTTTAGGGGGTATCCATTTTTAAATTTCACCATTGAAGCGGTTTTAAATTTTCCTTGTGTATTTGATATGTCAAAGCATTCAATAATTTTAGGTAATCTTTTGAGTTTAAGCTCTTCAAACAATTTGATTATATGATTGTATTTTTTTGTTTTTCTTTCTTTTTTCTCGTTATAATAATGCTCCTTGTAGAATAGAGCATTTTTAATACTTAAATCAATCAATTTTTTTTTATCTCCTGTTTTTGGATAAAACACCTTTATCCCTCCAATAAAATTATCAAGCTTATAATTAGATACAATATTGTAATCATATGTCTTATATTTATTTTTAAAATGAAATATTAAATATTTAATAATAGATTCATTTAGATCAATTTTTTTTCTCAGTTTTATAGTTTCCCCACCTAACATAATTCCATTATTAATTTTCATATAATTAACATAAACATATTTTTCATCATCGATAATTCCGTATACTTCAATATTTTTAAATTTTGGATTAACTACAGTTGATTTATTATTATAAACTTTTAAAAGCTGTATTTTTTCTTTTAAGTTTTGTGCTTTTTCAAACTCTAATTTCTTTGAATAAGTTTTCATTTTTAATTCTAGATTTTTAATTAGCTTACCATGATTTCCTTTTAAAAGATCTTGAATTTGTTTTATATCTTTAAGATAACTTTTTTCTCCTTGTTTTTTTTCACAGGGTCCTAAGCAGTTCCCAATATGATAATCTAAACAAACCTTAAATAATTTTTTATCTACATTCTCCTTGCTGAGTTTTAAATTACAAGTTCTTATTTTATAGATTTTCTTTATTATTTCTAAAACATTTCTCATAGATTTTATGTTGGTATATGGACCAAACACTTTTTCATTTTTTAAATTAACTTTTCTTGTTGTATAAACTCTTGGAAATCTTTCTTTTGAGATAGCTATATAAGGATAGCTTTTATCATCTCTTAGTAAAATATTATATTTTGGTTTGTTTTCTTTTATTAAATTATTTTCCAGTAAAAGAGCATCATGTTCACTTTCAGAAACTGTATATGAAATATTTATAATTTCTTTTACCATTTTTGATGTTTTAGTGCTTTGGTTTTTACTTTTATTAAAATAACTTCTAATTCTATTATTAAGATTTTTAGATTTTCCAATATATATTACTTCATTATCTATATTATAAAACTTATATATTCCAGGGGTTTTAGGAATTTTTTTTTCTAAAAAATTTTCAACCATCATTGTAATTAAAATATATCGGATTTATCAATAATTGATGAGTCTAATGAATCAGGAATAATATTATTATACTTGTCACAATCAATTTCTATTGATATTGTCTTTGTTGGTTTATCAAATTGACCTTTATTTATATTTAGCGTAGAATCATTATAAGCATCTAACATATACTCTTGCCATATTGGCATTGCTGTTCTAGCTCCTTGACCAAGCACCCAATTTCTAAATCTAATACTTCTATCATCACCGCCAACCCATGCTCCTGAAACTAAATTTTTGGTTACACCAATAAACCACCCGTCAGATGCATTTTGAGTTGTGCCAGTTTTTGCTCCTACATCGTTATTTGAGGTTAATGTTGGATCCAATCCTCTAGCTGTCCCTCCTTCTTCTTCTTTAGAGCCTTTTAGCATATGAAGCATAATATATGCTGTTTCTTCATTTAATGATTCAATTTTTTGTGGAACAAAACTTTGAATTAAATTACCATATTTATCTTCTATTCTAGAAATAAAAAATGGTTCTGTCCAAACACCTCTATTGATAAAAGTACTATATGCTCCAACTAGATCAAAAAGAGAGACATCACCGCCAGCTCCAAGACAAACCGCTGGTACTGGGTCTAAATCACTTGAAATACCAAGCTTTTTTGCATAATCTACAACTGTGTTTGGAGTCAATTTTTTTGTCATAAAAGCAGTTATGGAATTTACTGATTTTGCCATTGCCTTTCTTAAAGTCATTGTTTCACCTGACCACTTACTATTATGATTATCTGGTCTCCAATAAGGTGGGTCTTGGCCTGGCAGTTCAAAAACAACAGGAGCATCTACTACAGGATAGCATGGTGAATATCCATTATCAATTGCAGCAGCATATACTATTGGTTTAATTGTAGATCCAGGCTGTCTTTTACCTTGTTTTACATGATCATATTTAAAATATTTATGATTTATTCCACCAACCCATGCTTTTATATGACCGCTCTTTGGTTCTATAGAAATAAATCCAGCTTGTAAAAATCTTTTATAATATTTAAGAGAATCTATTGCACTAAATATTGTATCAACTTCACCCTTCCATGAAAAAACTTTCATTTTTTTCCTTTTTTTAAGTTCATTATAAATTTTTAAAGAATCCTTATTAAATTTTTTAGCATAAAATTTATATTGGTTACTTCTTTTTATTGAATTGGATATGAAATTTTTTATTTCAAAGCCTTTTTCATCAATCCATGGATTTTTATTTTCCCAATGCTCATCAAATAATAATTGAAGTTTTTTCATCTGATTTTCTACAGATTTTTCAGCATACTTTTGTAGGGTACTATTTATAGTTGTATAGATCTTTAAACCATCAGCAAATAAATCATATCCATTTTCTTTTGACCATTGTACTAAATAATTTTTAACAACAGTTCTAAAGTATGTTGCCATACCAACATTTTGATTTTCAACTTTATATTTTAGTCCAAAACTGCTTGAATTCAATGAATCATATTCTGCTCTATTTATTTTATTGTATTTATACAAATTATATAAAACTTCAGTTCTTTTTCTTTTGGCAAACTCAGGATTGTATATTGGGTTATATTTTGTTGGTTTATTAATTAATCCCACTAAGATTGCAGCTTCATTATAATTTATTTCGGATGGAGATTTTTTAAAATAAGTATCACTTGCAACTTTAATTCCATAGGCATTACTCCCAAATTCTGCAGTATTTAGATACATTGAAAGAATTTCTTTTTTTGTATAAAATTTTTCTAACTGAATAGCGACAATCCATTCTTTTAACTTTACAATAAAAATTCCAATGCCAGGAACTTCAGTTAGTTTTCCTTTCATTTTTCTAGTTTTAAACAAATTTTTTGCTAATTGTTGGGTTATAGTACTGCCCCCACCTTCTAAACCTGATTGGCCAAAGGTTATTATATTTTTAAATACGCCATAACTCGCTCTTATTAAGCCTCTTAAATCAATTCCTGAATGTTCATAATATCTTATATCTTCTGTAACTAAAATAGTTTCAATTAATTCATCGGATAATTCATCATATCCTGTAGGTGTTCTATTGTATCTAAAATATTTACCTAATATAATATTGTCTGCTGAATACAGTTCTGAGGAAAGTTCGCTTTTGGGTTTTTCTAAGTCTTCAAGGCTAGGAAGTTCTCCGTAAAGATTGAAGTGATTTTTTTGTATTGAAAAAAATAAGAATGAAATAAAGATAAATACAATTACAAAACCTATCCATAATGATAATATAATATTTTTATTTTTCATTTTTCTATGAAATTTAAATACTCAAGATGACTTTTTGTTTCAAATAAAATTTTCATATTACTTTCTGCAATTACGAATTTAGATAATATAGGAATTTTTTCTTTATATCTTAATTCAAAATCTTTTATTAAAATATTATACTTTTCATAATTTAAATTTGAAACAACAATTAATGATTCATTTTTTGTGTATCTAAATTTATTTATAAAGTATAAATTATAATTTTTATCTTTTATAATTCTATTGATTCCATCGTTCGTTTTTTTAATAAGATCATCATCATTTTTTACAACAAATACTAAATAATAGATTTTGTCATTTTTATAATTGATAAACTTTGGTATTCCGCTAAATATATAATTACTATTTACTTCTTCAGAAGATTTTAAAAGCTCTTTACTAAATTGAATAATATCTTCATTGGTAACGTTACTTAGCATTTTCTTAATATTTAATTGAAATATAAAATTTCCATGCATTTCCCCATTTGCTAAAGTTTTAAGTAAAATAAATTTTTCATGTAAACTATTTTTCGAGTAGTTTTTGATTATTGTGTTTGATTTTTTAATTACATAATCATAATTTTTATTTTCATAAATCTTAAAAAGATTATTGTATTCATTTATAAGAAATGTATTTTCTGCAAATTGATCTTGCTCATAATTGGGGTTTATAATCAGTTTTGCTAGTAAGTGATTTGGAAAATTATTTAATAGTTTTTCTTTATAAACCTCTGCTATTTTTGGTTCGGACTCTTTAATTGTTAAATAAAGAAGATATAATACTTCTGGAATATATTCAGATTTATCAAACTCATTTAAAAGCTTATCAAAATATTTTTTTCCAAGCTTTATTTCATTTAATTGTTGAATGTATATTTTTCCAACTTTAAAATATGAAATTTCTATTTCTTTTTTTAAATTATTTTTTTCATTTTCATCAAACGGTATTTTTTTAAGTAAGTTTTCTCTATTTATTCCATTATTGTCTCCTATATTAGAAGATACTGAAGTTGAATTTTCAATATTTTTTATATTCGTTTCTTCTATCTCTATTAGTTTAATTTTTCTTGAAATTCTCCAATTATCAGTCAATTTTCTATTTCCCCAAATTCTTTTGAATTCATCTCTTCCTCTTGATACAATGATATCATTGTAGAAGTACCATGTGCTGTTTTTCAAATTTCCATCTATGATTTCTTGTTTATTTTCATTGAAAGTAAAATTTTCAATCGATTTTTCTTTTTGTTTTTTTTCTTTTTCTAACTGATTTATATAATTATCAACTATGTTATTTATTTCATCTTTATTTAATAGACTTAACTGAATTAAGCTGTCGTTTTCTTGGATTTTATTCAAGTTTTCTACTAATTCTGATAAGATTTGTCTTATATTGTTAAGATTTTTATATTCTTTATTTTCTCTATTTGTATTATCTAAAGCACTATCATAATATAGTTTTGATACCTCATATTCTCTAAAGTCATTATAGTATATTTCAGCTAATTTTTTATAATTTAAATACTTTTGTTTTGAACTACTTTCATCAGATTTAAGGGATTTATTATAATTTTTAATTGCTAAATCAATTTTATTTTGACTATATTCAAATTCACCTATTTCAAAGTATATTTTATCTAAATAATTTTCATTCTTTTTATCCCTTAATAGTTTATTAAAATATTTATAGATTTTTTTTATATCATTAGAATTAGTCAGCTCTGTTACTTTTGCCAGATTCAATTTTGTATAAAATTCAAGATCAAATGATGGATTGTTTTTTAAACATTTTCTATAATATTCGTAGGCTTCACTTTTAAATCCTTTTTCTTGATAAATTTGACCAATCAAAAATAAAATTTTGCTTTGTTGGTTTTTATTTGTTACCAACTCTTCTATTAAATTTAAATTTTTAATCACTTCATCATAATTTTCAACATTTTGAAAAACGAATGCTGAATTAAGGTGAAATAAAATTTTATTTTTTTTATTCATTTCTACCTTTTTAAGGTAATTATAAACCTCTATTGCTTCTTTTATTTTATTATTTTCAAAATAAGTTCTCATTAAGTAAATGAGTGCGATTGTACTTGTTTTTTCTTCTTTTGATTTTGTGTTAACAAATTTGAAAGTTATTTCAGCATTTTTAAATTCAAAATTATATAACCTTGAAAGTCCGATTAGAATATAGCTATCCATAACTAAAGATGATTCAGGATGCCTTTGTATTAATAAAGATGCTTTTTCAATCGCATTATTTGTTAAATCTGAATATTTTATGATATTATTTGAATCTAAAGGAGAAATTATTGGAATTATCTCATCATAATTCCACTTGTACGCATCATAAATTATCTTTTGAACTTCTTTTATGTTTTCATTTGCTATAAAATAGCTATTAAATCTTGCTGTTGAATCTTGATAAAATTGCTTAACTATTGACTTGCAAGAAAATAATAAGAACGTTATTATAATAAAATATTTAATATTAGTATATATGTTAACAATCATTTTCCATATGATTTATTTACCTTAATTACTATACGTAAACGATAGTAATTAAAATATATTTTTGTTTATTTGTTTTATAAAGATAATTAAGTGAGAAAAAAAATTATTAAATGGTTACAATCTAAATTTCATTTTGTTATTAGAAATGATGCTGATTTAAAAGAGTTATTTATTTATAAACTATCGAATTTTAGATTTATTTTAATTTCTTTTATTATTCTTTTTTCTTTTTTTACTATTAGCTTTTATTTGTCAACAACTGCGTTAAGATATTGGTTTGATCCAAGATTTGTTGAACAACTAGCCAATCAGCAGGTTATAAATTTGTCCGAAACTGTTGATTCATTAATTATTGAATCAATTAATAAGGATAATTATATTAACAATATTAAATCCATCTTGCAGGGTAAAGAAAACGATAATAATTTTTCTAATACTTTAGATAATAGATCAATAGATACGTTATCTAAAAAAAACCTTACCATAGAGTCTAATTCCATAGATTCAATTTTTAGAAAGCAATTCGAAGAATCAACTAATAATTATTTTAATAATAATATTGAAAATAATTTTGATGAGATATTGAATGTTAATCTTTTTTCTCCTGTTTCTTCAGGAATAATTTCATCAAAATATGATGTTTCTAAAAAACATTATGGTATTGATATTCTTTGTAGTAAGGATGAGCCAATTAAAGCAATAGCTGATGGAACAATTATACTTTCTTCATGGACTAAAGATAGTGGATATATTATTTCGATTTATCATTCAAATAATCTTGTTTCAATTTATAAACATAATTCAAAACTATTAAGGAATGTTGGAGATAATGTTTCTTCCGGTGATATAATAGCTATTATTGGAAATACTGGAGAACTTTCTTCTGGGCCACACCTCCATTTAGAATTGTGGTTTAATGGTAAATCAATTAATCCTTCACAATTTGTTTCATTCTAACTATTATTGTATCTAATTTAAAACTAATAATAAAGTGGAAAACTCAGAATCAAATAATATTATTGCAAAAGGCAGTTTACTTAAAGGTAATCTAAATGTTCCAGGTAACATTAGATTAGAAGGGAAGGTAGTTGGTAATGTTAAATCTAAATCCAAAATAGTTTGTGGTGAAACATCAGTTATTGAGGGGAATGTTAATGCTGTAAATGCTGAGATTGCAGGTAAAGTTAATGGGAAAGTTAAGGTTGAAGAATTATTAATATTAAAATCTTCATGTAACATTAATGGAGATATTTCAACAGAAAAATTAATAATTGAATCAGGGTCTAAATTTAATGGAGGATGTGTCATGGGTGAGAGCTTAGAAAAACAAAAACTTTCTAAAAGCTCGAATTTATCTTCTAATAATGATAAATAATTTTAAATCAAAAAAAAATTATTTTAAATATATAAACCTTGGTTTTCAAATGCTTATCTTATTATTTGTATCAGGTTACATTGGTAATTTTTTTGATTCTTATTTTAAATTTGAATATCCAATTTTAGTCCTTTTTTTTCCATTCATTGCATTTATTGCGTATTTATATAGGATATATTATCTTCTAATAAAATGAGTAAACAATCTTTAATAGAAAGTATTATTGTCAATATTTTTTTATTTTTTTTTTCATTAATAAATAATTATTTCAATTTATATTTTATTCATCCATATATTTTTCTAATATTTTCCTTTCACTTGATTTTTTTTATAGTTTTTTTTCTTTTAAATAAAACAAATAAAGACAAATCAAAAAATATAAAAAATCTTCTAATTTCGATAATGATAAGATTTACTTTTTCATTATTTTTTCTTGTTTTAATTGGCCTCTTAGATATTGAAAGTTATAATTTATTTATAATGAATTTTTTTGCATTTTATTTATTATATATAATATTTGAAATAAGAATTCTATTAATTAATTTGCAGCCTACTTAATAATTTATGTTGTCTAAAATTTTATATTTTTTATCTATATTTTTTTTGCTATCATTTTTTTTCCTTTGCTGATGCAAAAAAAAGCTCCGAAGATGGTAAAGTTGATATTGGAGGTATGATAATGCATCATATTTTAGATGATTATGGATATGAAATAATGCATGGGGTAGTTATCCCATTACCTGTAATTCTTTACTCAAATGAAACCGGTCTTGATATTTTTTCTTCCTCAAAACTTTTTGATGAAGATCATGTTGCGCTTAATGAAGGTTATAAAGGCTATTATTATGATCATGGTCATATCAAATCAATTGATAATTCAAGATCTTTTTATGATTTTTCTATTACCAAAAATGTAGCATTTTTGTTTTTAAATGCATCTTTAATAGTTTTTATTTTTCTTAATGTTGCCAGAGCATATGGATCTAAAATTTCTGCACCTTCCGGCCTTCAGTCTTTTTTTGAGCCTATTATTCTTTTTGTAAGAGATAATATCGTTAAGCCTAACATAGGAAAGCATTACGAAAAATATTTACCATACATGTTAACTCTATTCTTTTTTATTTTTTTTGGTAATATTTTAGGTTTATTACCAGCTGCAGCAAATCTTACTGGAAATATTGCGGTTACAATGATTCTAGCTGTTTTAACATTTTTAATAACTAATTTTTCAGGTAATAAAAATTATTGGAAACATATTTTCTGGACTCCGAATGTTCCAAATGTTATGAGAATAATAATTTTACCTATCGAAATTATTGGTGTGTTTACTAAACCATTCTCATTAATGATCAGATTGTTTGTAGCCATCACGGCTGGACATATTGTTCTATTAAGCTTTATAGGTATGACATTTATTTTTCAAAGTTATTTTGTTGGAATATTAAGTTCTTTATTTGCTGTTGCATTAAATATTATTGAATTGTTAGTTGCTGCAATTCAAGCTTATGTATTTACAATGTTCTCTTCAGTATATATTGGATTAGCTATTGAAGAAGAACACTAAAATTTTTTTATGTTAAACTTTAAAATTGATAATTATGATTGGTTTATTAATACTTGATATGAGTACAGCTCTTTTAGGTGCTGCTGTTGGCGCAGGATTAGCAGCTGTTGGCGCAGGTATAGGAATTGGTATAATTGGTGGAAATGCTATGACTGCAATTGCTAGACAACCTGATGCTTATGATAAAATATTTCCAACTATGTTAATTATTGCTGCTCTTGTTGAGGTAATTGCTCTTGTAGGATCCTTAGTAGCGATGTTGATTGTGTTTGGAGCTATTCCTGAAACATATTTATAATTAAATAATTTGATATGGATTTATTAACTCCTGGTGTAGGACTTATTTTCTGGCAGTTATTAATATTTGGAATACTCTTTTTGTTTTTATCCAAATATGCTTGGGGACCTATTACAAAATCCCTAAAGGAAAGGGAAAAGTTTATAAGTGACTCTATTAAATCTGCTGAAAAAGCTGAAAAAGAGTTAGAAAAATTAAATGATAAAAACAAAGAGCTTGTTAAAGAAGCTAGAAAAGAAAGAGAAAAAATTTTATTAGAGGCTAAGTCTATTTCTAATTCTATTAAGAATACAGCAAAAGAAGAAGCTTCAAAAATTGCTGATAAAATGATAGATGATGCAAAAAAAATGATAGAGGGTGAAAAGATGTCTGCTATTAAAGAAGTAAAAGTTCTAGTTGCATCCTTGTCTTTAGATATTGCTGAAAGAGTTATTCAGAAGAATTTGAAAAACGAATCTTCTCAACAAAAATTGGTTAGTGATTTAATTGATAAAATAAAAATCGAGAAAAATTAATGTTTGATCATAGGGCTTCTGTACGATATGCTAAACCTTTAATTGATTTATCAATTGCTAAAGGAGTTTTAGATGATGTTCAAAAAGATGTCAAACTTTTTTTGGATACTTGCAAGAGTAATTTTGATTTTTCTTTAATGCTTAAAAACCCTATTATTCCAATAAATAAAAAAGTTGATATTCTGAGAGAAATATTTTCAAAAAACTTTAATGATTTAACTTTAAATACTTTTGAAAAAATTATTTATAATAATAGAGACCACATACTTGAAAATATATGTGAAAAATTTTTGGAGTTATATAATAAACATAAGAATATTCAGGATGTTACTCTTACTTCTGCTGTTAGCTTAGATAAGTCTTCATTAGAAAAAATCAAATCTAAATTAAAAACTCTAACCACTAGAAGTGTATCAATTAATCAAAAAATAGATTCAAATATTATAGGAGGGTTTATTTTAAAGGTTGATGATAAAATGTATGATGCAAGTTATAGAACTAAATTAAAAAATATTAAAAAAACGTTGTTAAACAATTAAATTAAATTAAAATGTCACAAATTAGACCAGATGAAATATCCTCAATAATTAGAGATCAATTATCCAATTCAAAATCATCAACTCAATTAGAAGAGATAGGAACTGTTTTGCAAATAGGTGATGGTGTAGCAAGAATTTATGGGCTAACTAATGCTCAAGCAGGTGAAATAATTGAGTTTGAAAATGGAACCAAAGGACTTGTTTTGAATTTAGAAGAAGATAATGTTGGTTCAGTGCTCATGGGTGATTATAGCGATCTAAAAGAAGGAGATTCCGTTAAAAGAACAAAAGAAATAGCATCAATTAAAGTAGGTGATGGAATGTGTGGTAGAGTAGTCGATACTTTAGGTAATCCCGTAGATGGAAAAGGTGAAATAAAAGGAAAACTTTATGATATGCCATTAGAGAGAAAAGCACCTGGCGTTATATATAGAGAACCTGTTTCTGAACCTCTTCAAACAGGTATAAAAGCAATTGATTCAATGATACCAATAGGTAGAGGACAGAGAGAGTTAATTATTGGTGATAGACAAACAGGTAAAACTGCTGTTGCAATTGATACCATTCTAAACCAAAAGGAATTTTATGATAAAGGAAATCCTGTTTATTGTATATATGTCGCTGTTGGTCAAAAAGCATCAACAGTTGCTCAAGTAGCTACAATATTAGAAAAAAATGGAGCACTACCATATACAGTTGTTGTTTCTGCTCCTTCATCTATTCCTGCTCCTATGCAGTTTTTTTCTCCTTTTACTGGGGCAGCTATTGGAGAATATTTTAGAGATACCGGGAGAGCTGCTCTTGTTATATATGATGATTTATCTAAACAGGCAGTTTCATACAGAGAGGTTTCTTTACTTTTAAGAAGACCGCCAGGTAGAGAAGCATATCCAGGAGATGTTTTTTATCTCCACTCTAGATTATTAGAAAGAGCAGCAAAAATTATAAATAATGATAAATTAGCTTCTGAAATGAATGATCTACCTGACTCATTAAAAAAAGAAGTTAAAGGAGGGGGTTCATTAACAGCTTTACCTATTATTGAGACTCAAGAAGGAGATGTTTCTGCTTATATTCCAACAAATGTTATTTCAATTACAGATGGACAGATATTTTTAGAATCCAATTTATTTAACTCTGGTATTAGACCAGCTATAAATGTAGGTATTTCTGTATCTCGAGTCGGTGGTTCTGCACAAATTAAATCAATGAAAAAAATATGTGGTACCCTTAAGTTAGATCAAGCTGCTTTTAGAGAATTAGAAGCTTTTTCTAAATTTGGGTCTGATTTAGATGCGGCCACTCAACTTGTTATAGACAGAGGAAGAACTAATCAAGAAATACTTAAGCAAAATCAGTATTCTCCACTTAGAGTTGAAGAACAAATAGCTGTTATTTATTGTTCTTCTAATGGTTTTTTTGATGGTGTTGATTTAAAAAACATATCTAAGCTTGAGGATGAATATTTAGATGTTGTTAATTCTAAACACAAAAACCTATTAGATGAACTTGCAGATGGGAAGGTAAATGAAAAAAGTTTAGAAAAACTTGGAGAAGTTGCAAACAAGGTAGCATCAAATTATAAAAGCTAATTTTAATATATGGCGAGTTTAAAAGAAGTAAAAAGCAGAATACTGTCTGTTAATTCTACACAGCAGATAACTAAAGCTATGAAGATGGTTGCAGCTGCTAAGTTAAGACGTGCCCAAGACAGAGTGATTCAATTAAGACCTTATTCAGATAAACTACGAACTATATTAAACAACTTGAGTTCCAGTTCCGGTAGTAATTCAAAATTATTAGAAGAAAGAAAAATAAATAAAGTTTTATTAATTGTAGTTGGTTCGGATAAAGGTCTATGTGGAAGCTTTAATAGTTCTGTAATTAAATATACTAATCAGTTAATTGAAAGTAATTATAAAAAACATTATGAAAATAAAAAGCTAACAATTTTGCCTATTGGCAAAAAAATGTTTGATCATTACAAAAAAAGAAATTTTCTAATTTTAGATAAGTTTTGGTCAATATTAAAAAAATCTAGTTATGATGATGTTGCCGGTATTTCAAATTTTTTAATGAATGAATTTATTTTAGAAAATTATGATAAAATAGATATTATTTTCAATGAATTTAAAAATGTTGCTGTTCAAAATACCATGACTTCAACCTTTTTGCCAGTTAATGAAGAAAATGATGATGAAGATAAAAATGATACTAATTATATATTTGAACCTAACCAAAAAGATATTTTAAATAAGTTAATTCCTAAAGCTCTAACGGCGAATTTGTTTAAAACAATACTTGAGTCTAATGCTTCTGAGCAAGGAGCTAGAATGACAGCAATGAGTCAAGCTACAGATAATGCAACAGAATTATTAAAGGAACTAAAATTATCATACAATAGATCTCGTCAAGCTGCTATTACTAAAGAAATTTTAGAAATTGTAGGTGGAGCAGAGGCTTTAAATGCTAATTAATTCATTTAATTTTTACTCTTTTAATAGGAATTGATTTATCAAAGTGATATCTGTAAGTATGATGAGTTTTTGCTATTTTAACTCCAACTTGTTCAGCTACTTTTATCATATTTGTATTAAAATCTGGAATCCAGTTTAGTTCTAATGTATTATAAGAAAGTTTTTCTTGAATAGTTTCTCTTGTAGCAGTAATTAGTGCGCCATCTAAACCCCTACCTTGATGAGCTGGTACAATTCCAAATACAAGTCCCACCATTTTTTTACAAGATTTTAATATTTTAAGGTGGTAAAAAGTTTTTATTTTGCCTATAAGATTTAATTTACCATTTACATGTTTGAAAATTTGGTTCATTTCAGGAATACATAAAAAAAATCCAACCGGTTCATTTTTATCATAGGCAAACCATGCTATTTTTTCATCTATAATTGGTTTAAGTTGGTTCATTATTGATTTTGCCTGTAGTGATGACATTTTTGAAACTCCTGGATACTTTGCCCATGCTTCATTATAAACTTTTCTAAAATCTTCAGTGTATTTTTCTAGTTTATTAAGTTTTAAATGTTTGAAATTATAATTTGGGTTTTGCATTGCTACTTTTGTTTTATAGTATAATCTTTCAGAAAGAGGTGAGGTTATTTTTCTTGTGAATGTAAATTGTTTAAATAGAATCTTAAATCCGTAATTTTCAAATAATTCTCTATAATATCTTTTTCCAAAGTTTTGTTGATAATTTGGATTAATATTGAACCCTTCTACTAGACATCCCCACCACTTGTCTCTTTCACCAAAATTAATTGGTCCATCCATACCCTCAATATTATTTGATTTTAACCATTTTCTTGAGGTTTCAAATAAAAGATTTGCTGCTTTTTGATTATTTATACATTCAAAAAAGCCACAGCCACCGATTGAAAGGTTTCCATCAAGCTTTTTTGTTTTTTCGTTATAAAAAGCTGCAATTCTTCCTATATATTTACTTTCATTAATTAAAATCCAGCGTTTCAAATTACCATGTCTGAAAGTTTTATTTTTCTTTTTATCAAATACATTTTGAATATCAATATCAAGAGGTCTTACCCAATACTTATCATCTTTATAAATGTATGATGCTACATTTATAAATTCTTTTTCCAATTTCTTATTATTAACTTCAATTACTTTCATAAAAAATTATAAAGTTTTTTAATATTAATCTCTTAAATAGTTTTCTTTTTTAAATTTGTAAATCAAAAAACAACATTAATTAAATTCTACTCAAAATTATAATTTTATGATTTATTCTATTTCTTTATCTGGATTAATTGTGGTTTTTACAGTTCTTTTTTTTGTATTTTTTGTTGGAAAACAACTTATTTTAATCACAAATAAATTTTCAACTAATTTAAAAAATGAAGAAAAGGAAATTAATAAAATTATTGATTCAAAAATAAGTGATATTTCAGAAGGTAAAGGAAAAGTGATAAAAATAACCAAAATTGATTCTTAACTATGTCTAGAGAAATTAAGCTTTGTTTAGTCTATAGGGATATGTGGCAATCATCAGGAAAGTTTATGCCTAACGGAGAACAACTTGAAAAAATTGCTGAACCTATTATTAATATGGGTTGTTGGGATAGAATTGAAACTAATGGAGGTGGATTCGAGCAAATTCAATTGCTTGCAGGTGAAAATCCAAATAAAGTGCTGAGAAAATGGGCAAAACCTTTTAATGAAGCTAAAATTAAAACTCAAATGTTAGAAAGAGGGCTTAATGCACTTAGCATGTCTCCAGTTTCAAAAGACGTTAGAAAACTTATGTTTAATGTTAAAAAAAGTCAAGGAACAAATATTTCTAGATCATTCGACGGATTAAATGATATAAGAAATTTAAAATATTCAATTGAATATTCAATTGATGCAAACATGATATCTCAATCCT